>Ga0136643_10018250_pt1 | contig 10572 bp, 5 predicted proteins | sample TergutLab28metaG_FD_96883 | JGI IMG/M metagenome (GOLD analysis project Ga0136643, IMG submission 96883) | Labiotermes labralis P1 segment gut microbial communities from Petit-Saut dam, French Guiana - Lab288 P1 (version 3) (version 3) | ecosystem: Host-associated > Arthropoda: Insects >... | reverse complement strand
GGCTGGAGTAGTATCTGGGCTGCAGGCTAAAGCTTTAGCCTGCAGCCCAGATACTACTCCAGCCTAACAGCACCTAACCTCCAACATACAGCTAACCAAGAACGAAACGGCCAATGTGGTAATCAACATCAGAGTCGCAAGCTACTGATGATGGGCATAGTAGTGCCCCAAACATTTTGAGTCCATAAGAAGTACAATAAAATAATTAGTGGCATCTAGTTGGTTTTTTATTCTTCAGTTATCACAAAGATGCACGGTCCAATAAACAACAGTCCATTCCTTCTATGGCATCATAGCTATAATCACCACATATCTCGTTCTGTAGCTTACATACATGCACAATAACATATACCTTAGTATTTAATGCTCCGAATTTACGCAGAGACCCTGTCCCACAAACTACCGCTAGAGACAGACCGGAGAAGCCGTCAGCTGTGCTGGACATGAGAGAAATGTCTGTATATTGGACCCGTTAAACCATTTATTATGCAGAAAGGCAGTTAACGTTATATGCTCTGGGGTTTTGTGTGGAATGGAAAAGCTGTGGTGTTAAGTTAAGCCAAAGCCCAATAAAAGCAGTAAGGAAAACAGTTCCACAAATGGTAGAATTATATTTCAAATTTATAATTTTAAAATATTGAGGGAATATAATTCAGGCCTCCATATGCTTTGTCAAATGAATAACTTACGTCAATTGGCGGATTAAAACAGCTTGTGTTTGTAAACACGGCCCTCGTAAACTGGAAGTACGTATTATCAATGCTACTGAGGTTAGCTCTGGCTATAGAGAGGCCGTTTTGCCTGTAGCTGAAAAAAAAACCTATTGAATAAATATGGATTTATCGGATGGTGGATAAAAGTGCCGAAACCCCATCAAATTTTTCTCAATCGTCTGCGTAGAAATACTTTTCACACATTCTTGTTTAGGGATTAATAAAATCTTCTTAAGCTAATGCATGATTTTGACTGGAATGAAACCTGTCTTAAACGGAACCTTGGAATAAGGGTATCCCGTATTTAGCGGAAAATCTTTACAGTCTCGAAGATCCGAAATTCAAGTGCCCGTATTAAACTGAACCTTCATGGAAGGGAAACATTTTGCCACTCGCATTTTCCTTATAAGCAGGTTTCACCGTGTATGATAAAATCGTGTTCGAACCGGCTACTTCAGGGTACAAATCATGTGTCAAACTATTTCCAGGTGTGTTTAATAATATAAACTGAAACCTCCCAGGCCACTGAAATTACTGTAATCATATCCTGTCCTGTTTGTTCCTGGACTAAAAGCTGCTGAAGAATGACCATCCACGTTACGATTTTGCAGTGTGTGGATCCTATTTCATTGACCAACAGTGATTATGGCGCTGGGACTTAGGCACAGGAACAATTTTACCTTTAGCTTTAAGTTCTCATTTCTTTTAACAACTTCGTCTTTGCACAAAAGTTTTCCACTTTGTAATTTTGAAGAAACATTTCGTGTTTCATTTTTCTTTTAAGCAGAAATTTTTGAATTTAATAAAAACGTAAAAAGGTTATGATCAAATCACTTTCTGCTGAAGTATTGTGTTGTCTTATCATTACACAATTACGCATTTAGTGTATTTCGTAAGACATTGATGGCAGAATACAAAATGGGGATTCGTGTAATATATATATACATATATATTCTAAGCTTAGTGTAGGTCACAACATAGATTCTGTTCTTGTTGAGATTAAACTCTTTATGAAACCACAGTAGGCTATGAAGTCCGTGGTTCCATTTGTTGAAGCTTTTCCTCTACCGGTGTCGTGGGCAATTAAACACACGTCATCACTAATCTGATGTCATCAGCGTTTGATTTAGGATGGCAAAAGTGTACGATTTTAACATTTGAAACGGATTGTGAAATGCTGAGTTGCTGAGGACATAGTATGTGAAACAAACGCAGCAATATTAGATCACAACGAGGTTTCATTTAAGTTTAATCCTTTCGTTTACCTACACAAAAACGCTTCTCTGTATCCTTTTAAATCAGGTCATTAACTTCAAAGAGCTGTGTGAAAATGATCCTCAGGTCACTATGCTGGATTGTACATACAAAACTTGCAAACATGTTAAAATATTAGTTTTTTTACCAATAACTATCTGATTTCATGACCCGTTTTCTCCAGTTAGGATCTAATAATGTTTCAGAAAGTTACGAATAAGCACAGTACGAATCAGATTCAGATGAAGCGTGTAGCAATGTGCATTTTATAGATAGTTAAGTTTTGAAATTCCAGCAAAAATAACGTCAGTAAACCTGCATTGTGTTTTACTTGAGATTGTCTTCAGGACTATGGCCATAGGTACTGAAGCTACCCCACTAGTATCTCGCTGCTTATAATTCTAAAAGCCTGCGTGCTAAGAGCACATTGGAAAACTACACTGTCGTATTCTAATAATAATGCATGGCGATCAGTTGTAGAAGAAGGGTAATCAATGGACAAACAGTGTATTGAATTTCAGTCAACGTTTCATGACAGTATGTTTGTTTACTTGTCATGAATTAAATGGGACCTTATTATAGTAAATTATTTAGATAATGAATCTATTTTGAATATGTGTTTTCTTACATAGTTTATTTAACGACGCTGTCGGGATGTACTCCATATAGTATGCATGGGAAATGAATGAAATTTAACCCTTATCCTGCTAACGTGGATAATATGGTAAGCTCCTAAGAATGCCAGCAGATGGCAGATGGGATTTAATTCGGCGTTTCAAGGGTTAAGTACGGAGCACTTCGGTATATATATATATATGTATATATATATATATGTATATATATGTATATATAGATGGATGGATGGATAGATAGGTAGGTAGATAGATAGATAGATAGATAGATAGATAGATAGATAGATAGATAGATAAATGATAGATAGATAGACCGAATTATTTGGAGAAAAACTCCTCCAAATATCACTCTGCCCACTAAAGTCCCATAATGACTGCCTCGGAAATGAACCACGGTACCACCCGTCAAATAACAGGCGTCGTACCTTATACAGATACTGCATTTTATTTTCTTCAGACATTTCACTGCGAATTGTAATATGAACCTCACAAGTTCTATGTGTAATATACATAAGTCTTTGTGTTGACAAACGCCTTATAAATGAGTTTCATTTCCAAGTCTGATGTGTAATATGAACTAGGAAAGTTGCAAGGGACCCATAGTGGCAAAGAAGTTGCTTCGATGGGCATGAAGACTCATCTGTAGTTTATTTGTCTGCTGGTGATGTGTGCCAGCTCTGAACTAGAAGATTCTAATAAATCGGGACCGACTGCGGGTCATTGGAGCGTGCAAAACCAGTTCTGTGCACAGGGAACTGACGTGAATGTCTTCGCAGGAAATATAATACTGCTGACGAGCATATACATACGTATGTCATTTGGACTCCATATATAGTCTGTACTTGTAAGTCGTCAATTCGTAGTCCAAATGTGTTGTAAAAAGTTATCTGTGGTGTTCGGATTTCTAAAGGGTTTTTTAGTTGATAAAATTCTTCATGTGGTCTTCACAAACAGATCAATTGTTGTGTACAGACAAAATCACACCACCACATCTTCCACCTTAACGTATCAAAAATTTTTATTTTTTCGGCGCGACAGCCCCCACTGAGTCAGGGCCTCCTCATTTACGAAGTTTCTAGATCACACTCAACGACGCACCACAGTCGGTAGGACTCCTCTGGACGAGTGATCAGCTCGTCACAGAGACCTCTACCTGGAAACACACAACACTCACAACAAACAGATATCCATGCCCCAGGTGGGTTTCGAACCCACTAGCTCAACAGGCGGGCTGCCGCAGACCTACTCCTTAGACCGCGAGACCACTGGGATGGGCTATTTAAATTAGTTGATAGGAATATAGTTCAAGGGATGAAGACAGCACTTTGCACTTGATTAATGCATCACAACTTGCAGATTCCCTACGTGTTTTTTTTAATGTACCTTTTTTACTTCTTCCTTTAGAAGTCTGAATATATGGAACTCGCTTCTTCCAATTGCAGAAAGTTACACGTCAAGAAGGATGTTAAGGAGTTATTTTTATCTCTTGACAATATGAAAATTAAGACCTTGCCTAAGCAGCGTTATTGGTGACATATTTTGAATTCTTAGTAAGAAGAATCGCTAGAGTTTCAAATTACCGATGAATATACATCGCCAGCTTTATCCGTGGAATTCATGTCAGATATTGCATGCAGAATTGTCAATAAAGTTTCTTACTCTTACTTGAACGTACTTGAATTTGACACACGCACATGGCTTATCATTTATGCTGTCATTTTTGTTCGTATATGTTGCAAAAAAAGTCATTTATTTGTTTTCACAATAAATATGCCAGATTCCTTGAATCAGAAAACGGAAAAATATTAACTTTCATACAGAAAAACTCCCCTTACGAAAAAATAACATATTTTAATCATTATTATTATTATTATTATGCTCGTATTATTCTGCTGGCCCTACTATCTGGTGTTGGAAGTACGATGTAGTAGAAGCTGTTTTAAAGTTTAGACAAGAAACGTAAAATTGAAGAGGCAAATTCTTTAACACTACAACAAACTTCTGTCAACCTGGATGTTTTAATTCTCTGCTCATAAGAGTACAGAGTTTTATTATTTCATGAATGTTGGTTTGAGACCCTGTAACATGTTTTCTTCCACTGCCTTCATGGTCGGGGGGACCGAATGTAAGTAAACCCCCCCGTAATCAAAACGTTTGTTTCAGGAACTGTATTGAGAAGTAAATGATAATTTGTCTTGTTGCTGATAATAGAAACATTATTTATTAAGGTTCCTGCTTCAACATGAAGTGTATTACTCTTGGAAATATACTATTTATGACATTCCATCTACACATATATTAGCCTGTTATCCTTTATTAATACTTAAAATATAGGCCTCCCGGATCACCGTACCGTCCGCATGAATGTGTCTGTATGCCCCCTTTGATTTTAATGAAAATTCATATCAACCCGTTGTACTTTTCGAAAATACACTAACCTGGTGTATTTATATTTCCTACAGTCAGTAGATTATATTCAGTAAATCAAACATCTTTGGAATCTGCACTTGAGAAATATATTCTTTTTACCCTGTGGTAGTAGAAGCCTTTCCAGTGGGTACTTTTGTGAATTATTCTCAGTAGGTATACATGTTTAATTTTTTTCAGTAGACTAAGTGCAAATACAGTTGACTCTGCGATTAATGAATGAAATTCTTATCAACCTGGGGCATATTTTCTTATAAGGTATATTTTGACTGAATGCTGAAGCACGACTGGAAGAAACCTCGTCAGGAGCAGATTGTCTGTGGCGTCTATCCTTTTGGCAGGACTCACATTCCCTCGTAGAAGGCAACCCTGTTGTAGTTAAGAAAGCTGTAATGGAAATCAGTCGTTGTACAGAAGTCATTACGGCGGGACGAAGTCAGAGCGGTCAGACGTCTTCATTCTGAAAAGATTCTTCTACTTGGAAACGTGCCTAATACACCCACTTAAAGAAAAAACTTTCTTGAACTACTAAATTGAGAATGAGTTTGCAGGCATTCCATTTCTGCAATGTAGAGTCTTGGTGTAAAAACGTTCTAGCTCCAATGTTAAGAAACCTTAACAAAGAAGTGACAACGTCGTTTGCCATATTAGATTTTTCTACCCGTATCTAATTAACAGTGCTATTTTTCTGGCTTCACCCGCTTTACTTGTTTACTGGGGCCATTTCCTTCAGAAGAGTATTGCAGCTGACATCTTCGGAAAAATTCGAACAAGCCCACGGTTATGTCTATTGTGGTAGTAGGAATTTTTGGACTCCTGTTAAGGTGTTGACTGTTAAAAAGTGACACCTTATTGTTTGGTAAGACATTTTCAATATTTGGTAAGACAGCCGTCCCATGGCCCTTTTTCTTGCATCGTCAACATATATAGAATTCGGGAGAAATAGTTTTAAATCCCACATGTACTGAAGTGGAATTCACAAGTACCGTAGATAGCGAAATGCATTCTGTGAGATTGACATAATTAAAGTAATGTGTTGTAGGAGAAGGGTGTTCTGAAATGTGGCACCGTACACTTTGGTAGATAAGTAGCAAGTTATGGGTAAAACTGCTGCCTAAATTCCCAGAGTGCAAAGAAAACAGTAGGTTTATTAGAAACGGCATTACCTGTCAGAAGTCATGATGTTAGGATACAACCTAAGCCTTATTCCATTACAAGAAGATAATGATACTTGTGGCTTGTATATGTAAGAAATTATAATTAAAATCTGCTGTTACTCTTCTTTCTAGATAAATAATGCCTTAAATATGTCTCGTTTATGACGTCAGTTTCTGTTTCTGTGATAAAAACAACCGCAGTGACGCCAGTAAAAGAGGAACATTTTATTAGTCTTGAAGCCATCTAAATATTTAACCTTCATTCGCAACAAAAAATAGTCCCTACAGGATTCGGATAGGGCTCATGTCTAAGAAAACTTGTACTTATTTTGTTTGGACTTTTTATTCGTTTATTTTGTGTCATATTAAGTTGAGGCAAAGAGACTGGAAAGATGAGGGACGATAACCAAATGTAATCTTCTGTTTAAAAATGAAAGGTTATTGAAAGTTTGTTGAAGCGGAAGGGAGTTGTGCGATGAAACATTGTTTTTTGAAAGTTCGTTCTTGTTTTCTGCCTGCTTTTTATATAAATATATTTGCACATAAACCTCTATTAACGTATATATCGCATGAATATTACCTTCCAGTGCCTCGAAACTGTGATTATTTTTAACAGTTTGCCCACAGCAGCCGGATTCATTGCGCTAATTCGTGAAGCATTTTGTCTAACACATTCTGTTTGTTTGGTTCGTAGGGTTCTGACCTAATCAGTGTTTATGGCATTTGAGAATGTCACTTTGTAAACAATTGCCGTACTGTGTGTATATATGTGTGGGTGTGTGCGTGTGCGTGCGCGTGTGTGTGGAGCACCATACTTCAATTTTGGATACATAGAATTTCAGTAATAAATAGTGAATATGTGTTTTCTTTACGTGCATTACGGACTGGTGCTTCACAGAAAGGATGCATGTCCACAGCTGGAATACGAAAGCACCTGCTCAGAAGAGGGAAGCTAATGCATCAAGCAACTCATATTGTTTTTAAATATAAAGTGGTTTTTAAAATCGTCTGCTGTTCATTGAAATTGATGTGGCTACTCATATTTAATGAAATTGTCCCATATCAACTATCAATTCTCTAGTTGTAATTTGCATACAGACGGACTTACTGGTGGATAATGAGACAGGCTGCTGTGTAGCACGCATGAAAGAGATAAGAATGTGCAATATATCATCCTAGTTTGCGGAATTCCATAGTGTAATTTTATAACTACCGTGTAATAAAATCTACGGCTGTTCAGACCTCACTTCCGTGCAGCAATTCGTAGAGAGTTAAGACATGCTTCCTTCTTTCCTTTCACCCAATGCTCACTTCCATTTATATAAAAGCATGATATAAAAGCGACAACATTGGCTACTATAATATACCCAGTGTGATAATTCTATAATGTTTTATGTAATAGTATCTGTGGAAGTGCGAAACTTACTGTCTTAAATGTTTATGAAACGAAAATTTACGTTGACAATAGAAACGTGGGTTTCCTTATTTCGTAATAAAACACGTCAGTTTATTTTGGTCTGTCGATGTGAAGAAAGGCTACCTGCTGACTACCTCGGCACAGATAGGACGATAATATAAACAGGACCTACTGTGGAGGTGATCCCCAGGACAGGCTCTTGTGGAACAGTATTGAAATTTCGGATTCCTTAGAGGCGGGAGAAATCTTGGCGCGCTGAATGACTGCCAGCTTTTCAAGAAAGAATTCATCGTGGTGGTGGTTAAGTAGCTTGCTAGTTAGTGGACGTCGAAAGCATCTGATTGTGTTTTAACAAACTTCATATTCATTCATAAAAAATCCCTGAAGAAGGAATTTATTTTGTACTACCTCGTTATCCATCACCTCAAATTGTGTAGATTTGACTTGTGAACAATGACACGAGGTAATAAAGATTTAAATAAAGATCTTAAATCTGCATATAGGAATACACGTACCAAGTTTAACTAAAGAAAAGTTGTATTTTTGAAGTAATGTCTTTATTTTGAAGATGACAATAAGAACATTATATTAAAACTCTCCAAATTTTAACCCATAGCTGCAGAGAATGAGCACACCTCTTTTTCAGAGAATAACACACAAGAACACACGCTCTAATGATATCATGACGTAATTTACTCCCCGTGAAGGGAGTTAATTGGGCCGGAATAAAGCGAATAATCTTTGTGTCACCATGAACTATGTACACTTCAGCAAGAGTTTTGTTGGATTGCTGTAGATGAACTAATCCCAGAAAATGTCTTTGAAATATTAATTCCGCCTCAAGTAGCAGGTGTCGGTTTTGTTGCATTAATAGGGGATTTAACCTTCACCTAATGCGAAAGAGGAGTGGGATGAACTGAACTAGTCTGAACAACTGGGCGAAATGAAGGGGGAAAATACATACGTGAAGTGATATCCAAATAACGCAAGGCTGTGCTTCAAACAAGCAGATCCTTAGGGTACTTCAAGTGGAAACGACGGGAACATGAGGAATGTTCTGAGTGACGGCTTTGATCGCTTCTAATGTCTAAACCCATATCGTGTTATGCTATTCTGCTATATGAAGTATCAGTCTGCCGCGTGGGTGGATGGATGGCTGCTAATGTGAGATAAGTTCGTCAGACGTTCGACGAGCTTCAGTTAGACGGCATGGAGATATTTCTAAGTAATTTTATTTGAAACGTCTCTACTTTTCCGGAACTTTTACCTGCTATTCTTGTCTTTAAAGAACGTGATATTTTGAAAGCCGGAGTTTGAAATCGGCCGATCATCTTTGGCTTAAAAACCACTAAGGTTCCAAACAACAGCAATTTTTTGATTATTGAAGCCAGAGGTAATTAAGAACAAAATAACATAAAGTGACTTAAGTTTCTGCTGTAAGAAAACCTGAATTAAGCAGCATAGATCGCAAACTTTTGATGGAAAGGATGAAACTTTCCGAACTCTGCTTGTTATAATACTTCGGGTAGTTAGAAACAGCTGCCTACTTAACTGCCTTTTCCTTCTACATCGTTCTACAGAAACGACTCTCAAATATCCACTTAAGAGTTCATTTTTCAATACAGTCAAACCTCGGTTCACGAACTTAATTCGTTCCTGAAGGTCGTTCGTAAACCGAAATGTTCGTAAACAGAAACTATTTTCCCCATAGGAATTAATGTAAAATGGATTAACCCGTTCCTGGACCCCAGATGATTGCTTATTTAAACTTTCACAACAGTACATTGTGCACAAGTTCTTAACACAAAATCAATGGAAACCATTAAATCTATCACAAAAAAAGATAAACACAACACTAAGCTGATCAAATATAGACGAAAACTTAATTTAGTTTTACCGTACCTGTATGGAGGAGAGTTGACGGCGTAAGTGGAAGGTGGTGAAGAAGTGAAATATTATTGTTTGGAATGGGATTCTTTTTCTTTTTTTCTGTCTCTTAGCACCACTCGACTCTGCTTCAGACCCACTTCATTGTTAACTTCCAAGCCTTTGTTTTTGCCTAGAGACACAATATCATCGATAACAGCAGAATCTTCATTGTCAAAGCCCAAAAGTGTTCGTAACTCGAGACACAGTACGTCATCTGAGACTTCGGAAAATTTGTTCGTAAACCGAATTGTTCATGATCCGAGGCGTTCGTGAACCGAGGTTTGACTGTGTATTTAGTGGGTACATAGAGTAGTAAGTTCCTTCTTACCTCACATGCAAATGATATCATATTCTGTGATTTTGTATATGGCTGTGTTACTGCTTAATTTTCCCTCTCATGATTCTTGTCTAATTTCATCTTTACAACGAAGTTCGCTATCAAATATGACTCAGAGTGAGATAAAACCTGTTGAATATTTCTAACGTTTGGGATCGACTGACATTCCGAAAGGTACTGCTCTCTCTATCGTCAGGACGGATTGTTAGATATTGTGAAGGCCATTACTTTTCCGCATTTATGGAGGCAATCCTCTAACCGTAAGTTTATTGCTGCAGGACCTCACGACCTAGTGCTCCAGATGGCAACAATCATAAAGTCACAGCTGTGAAGTTCTGTACTCTCAAAAAGTGGAAGTTTATGCTAATATTTATGTACTTTTTCAAAAGCTCTTGATGCGCATCTTTCTGTCTATCTTCAAGAAGTAGTCTAGTAGGACCGGTACACATAGCACAAGCTAAATCTACACTAATTGCTGTCCAACACTTTCAGCAGAGTTTGCAAAGCGAATAATTGATTACTGGTTTCGTCAGTCCTCTCCGTCTCTCCCCTAGAGGGATTTCTGTGAAATTTCGTGTTCAGGATTTTCACCAAAAATTGTTAGCACATTCAGATATTGGTTAAAATAGGAAAAAAAAAATAACATTTTACATGAAGACTTACGGAAGTTGATGAGATGGTTCTGTAATGGGGGGGGGGGGGCAGT
>Ga0136643_10018249_pt1 | contig 10572 bp, 8 predicted proteins | sample TergutLab28metaG_FD_96883 | JGI IMG/M metagenome (GOLD analysis project Ga0136643, IMG submission 96883) | Labiotermes labralis P1 segment gut microbial communities from Petit-Saut dam, French Guiana - Lab288 P1 (version 3) (version 3) | ecosystem: Host-associated > Arthropoda: Insects >... | reverse complement strand
TTTATGAGATAATGTGAAGAAGTCTGGTAAAGCCAGATGGGCCACAGATGACAATATGCCGCATTCGTATTGCATGCTGGGTAACTAAGGATACAGACACACACACACACACACTCAGAATATGTAATAGTTATTGCTTTTCCATGGCTATAATGGTTACACGAATGTGCCTGAATGTTACGTTATAGGTACATTGCGTGCATTGTATTCTGGAGGGCTTCACTTCTGCTGTGTGTCCAGAGACTAGCACTGATCACTAAGTTTCTTATTGTTTTCCTCAGTCCGACCACAAATTAGGCCACGGTAGTAAGGAGTTAGGTATGTTAACACTTATTGTACAAAACACAATGTGGATGACGCACATTAGAATTAGGCCACGGTATTTTCCCTGACAATTCATTTTTCACTTATCATCCTGTTTTTTGATGCTGTATTTTCTGGCTTAAGGGAAAGTCTGCCAATGAAGCATAAGTAAAAAAAAAAAAAAAAACTAGTGAATCCATTAAATAAATTTACTCATTCGTTGTGTTAATATCATATATATCCTGAAATGTTGTACAGACCTTTTAAGAACCTCTAGGCACACCCGTAATAAGACAGGCCAGTGGTTCCCATCCTATGGACCATGGTGTTATTTCAGGGGTGACTGCAAATATACATTTTGTAGGTTGACCAAACAATACTGCAATAGCTTGCACATGTATTACTGTTTTTTCAGATGTTTATACTTCTTGTTGTTGTGAATGAATGTGAATTATTTACAGCTATTGCTGAGTCCGTGGCAGTTTTTGTTGTTATCTATTCCATCAATTAACAGGGCCAAAAATTACAACTGTAAGCATGCAAAGGTCTGCAAAATTTTGTTGAATTTAGGGACATGTCTTCATACTCAAAAGGTTGGTAACCACTGACACAGCCCATGGGCTCCACCACATTCGTGACATTGTGCTGTGTGATAAATCACTTGAGACAGAGCTCTAAAACAAAGAAGTAGTATCAGACAGGAATTTTAACCCGTCTTCCTTGCGTTACTGTTTATGCTGCTTATCAATAAAGTCTACTCTATGTTTGTGTTCAAGTCTTCGAATTCCTCGGTCTGTTCCGCTTTGAGAATACTCCGTGCACTGGTACCAATGGTCAGTATGGCACATGCTTCTCAAGACAGTACTGTAGCAGCTTAGGAGGAATATCTGCTGGGAGCTGTGCCCGCAACTGGGGCACCTGCTGTATCAGTAAGCGTGCTTTTATACCATGATTGAGGAGGCAGGAAGTTCCTTTGCAGTGTTGGCTACTTCCTACTGCACTACATGGCATAAAATTCTATAACACTATTTTCAGTTCTCTAACGAAATTTTCCCTCTGTCAGTTCTCTGAGATTTTTGTGTCTGAAATGTGGTACATGTTTCAGCCATGTTTTTCAGTATTAGTTTCAAAATTGCTCACATCCAAATACATAAAATTTTGTCTCTTGGGTGTATGGTGTGTAAGTTTAGGACAGTAAGAAAGAGATTTGATGAATTGCTGTAAATAAATAGTACAATATCTTCAGGGCTGGTTTACATTTTTCACAGTCTGTTTGACTGCACGGGACTCTGCCATTCCAGAATCCCCCTTAGAAAGACTAGTTGTGTTTAGATTTTATGGTAAGCATACTTCGTATGTAAGTTCTTACATTTCTGTATCTGCCTTGTCATTTCAGAACTATGCATAGATAGGATCCCCAAATCTATTTTTGCATTGCCATATAATTGTCTGAAACTATCCTGTGTGTATTTAATACCATCTGTTTACTTTACTCATGACAGCAACACTATTGAAAGTGTAGATGATCAGTGAAATTAATTCTGGAAAATTATGCAACTTTTTTTATCCCTTAAACAATCAATGCTGACATTAGAATGTATTCTCATAAGATTTTACATTTGGTTCTGCTGCTAAAATTTTTGACACCCCCCCCCGAGTGTTGTTCATGTTGGAACAATCAGATAAAAACACTTACTTATGACATTGCATGAAAACAAGTTGCAAAACTCCAGTAATCATGCTGGAGTTTAATTTTGTGTTGAGTGAATGATCAAAATTATATTTGAAATCTGTTTTGCCATTCTGTGCAACTGTTCAAGTAGCATCCCTCTCACTATGAGTGATAACTTTAAATTCTGACTCATTAACTTTGTTTATGGTTGTACTTTCAAAGTATGAGAGCAAGAGATATGTTACAATTTCTTCATGCCTTCACAGTTCAGAGATCGTGTGGTTCAGTCACCAACATCAACTGCACATACTTTACAAACCCTGGCTTCCCAGGGGTGTACACTAGCACTGCACAATGCAAGATCATGGTTTCCAGGTGTAACTCTAACATTTGTCAGGTAGGAAACCAACGAAAACCAGTTTTTAAAATTAGTATCTGTAAATTACTATATTTATAGTTAATTCCATTACATTATGGAAGTACTGTAGGGTTGTGTTGGATTGACAACTACACACAAACACACACACGCACACGCGTATATATATATATATTAATGTCAAAAGTTGTTGTACAGTCTGACAAGTGATGTCGCGGCTTACTTGCCATTATTTTGTCGTCGGCTGTTGAGTGGTGCTGACTGCGACGTAGAGCTGCGTTGCCATGTAGTGACGAGGCCTCCGGTCGGCCGCGAGCAATGATGAACCACTGGCTACGCGGTTGGTTGGCCGGAGGTCCGCGGTGGAGTTTGCGACTGGTGCTGAGTGCTGCTGCAGGATGCCCGGCGAGCGGTGGTGTGCCCGGTCGACGAGGCTACGTGACCGGGCAGTCGGGCGTTATATCTTCTGTCTTGATGAGTCCTTTCTTGATGTGTGTGTTGCCGGTTACTCCTTTCCGAATGAATGAATGAATCTCGTGCCAAGCCAAGCCAAGCCAAGCCAAGCCATAGTGTTAACTGGGGGCAGAGACTTGCGTGAAGCGCAAGTCGACGTCCCCCTGTCTGTTAGCCATTCCTGCGTTTGACCGCATCGCTGGGCTCAGTAACAGACACCTAAACTCTAACAGAGGAATATGCTAACGTTAACGATTTGGAAGTCAGGCTGAGGGCCTTGACTGATTGTGCCAAAGACTAGGTCCTAGATTGCCCCGGACTAAGTATGGGAGGGATAAGCTTTGGTTGGTTGGCTGTCTGGGTTCCGAGCCCAGACTGGCTCTGTCGCATACTGGAGTAATGTTACGTTTTTCAGGCGCTTAGTTGACCCACCGCGCCTGGGGGAGGAGAGTGCGGGCCGTGCCTCGACTTTGCATCGAATACCCTTGCATTTGCCTTACAACTGAAGAAAATTACGGAAAACCTCAGTCAGGGTCACCGAATGGCGCACGGCTGTTCAGCGCCGAACGCGATTCGTTTTGTTGACTTGGCCATCGCAGACGATGGCCTCGACTCACTTGCTGTCCCCTGCCGCCCTTGGCTTTCGTGTCAGGCGACGGGGTCAACTCTCGGCCAGCGTAAGTATCTGCCTAGTTGCCGTATTAAGGGGTTCCCCACATCAGCTAACTTTGAGTGAAAGCTCTCGGTCAGGGCTCTGATGTGGTCGTCAAACAGCGGAACGCCCAGATCCTCGTGTATTTGCCTGTTACTTACGTACCAAGGGGCATCGGTAGTGAGGCAAAAACATTTGGATTGTAACACCTGTAGCCTCCGGACATGGGAGCGGGCAGCGGACCTCCACGCGGGGCATGCATAGTCCATCAGGGGCCGGATGAGGTGCTTATATAGCAAGACTCCATTTCTGACGGATAGATCACTCTTCTTATTCAGGAGGGGATCCAGCATACCCATCCTTTGAGCAGTCCTCTTCCTGACCTTGTCGATGTGAGGCGACCAGGTGAGTCGTGTATCTAGGGTCATCCCCAGATAACGAGAAGTGTCGACCCATTCGATTGGTTCCCCGAAGAGTGTTACTGGTCGGGGCTGGATAAAGTGCCGTCCGGCACGCGCGAAGATTATCGCGGTGCTCTTAGAGACATTAATGGCGATTCTCAATTCACTCAACCACTGTTGCAAGTCGTTGAGGTATGACTCCAGGTAGCTGAGAAGCAGCGTCGGCTTGCGGGACATGACTGTGATGGCCGTGTCCCCGCGTGGAGGGCCAACTCAATGTGGTGCGAGGGTGGGGCATGTCGTTGACATACAGACTGAAGAGGACAGGGGAGATCAATCGACCCTAATCTACCCCAGCCCGCATGCCTCGACGAGATGACGTGGCCGTTTGGAAGGACGCATCGAACGTCCGATCCGTGAGGTAGGACGAGATTGTATAGACTATGTAAGACGGGAAGTTGAGGAGCGTTAGCTTGTAGAGGAGGCAATCGATCCAGACGGCATTGAAGGCTTTGGCCATGTCGAGGAAAACTGCGCCGGTGAGCCTCTTTTCGCCGAAATTCCTCGTTATTCTTTCAACGAGGCGGGCCAGTTGCTAGGACGTGCTATGTCTGGGTCTGAAACCAAACTGCTCATTTCGCATCAGTCCGCGTTCGTTTACTACATGTAAAATCCTAGCTAGTAGGATCTTTTCAAATAATTCACCAATCGTGTCGAAGAGACTAATGGGCCGATAGGAAGAGGGCAGTTCTGGATCCTTCCCCGGTTTAAGGATAGAGATCACTCGAGCGTGCTTCCACGTTTGGGGAAAGTGATGGGTGCGGAGGACCGCGTTGGAGATAGGGCGAGGAGGGAAACCGCTCGCCTGGGAAGATGCTTTAATACCCTGTTCGGTATATCGTTTGTCGGGCCAGGCGCCTTGCTGACCCTGAGACCCCTGATGGCTTCGTAAACCTCGTCAGGGGTGGCTAACTGTGGTTCGCTGGCGGGGCTTAGGAAGTAAGACCTCAACCCCACGTCAGCTGTTTCAATAACTGCCGGGACCGAAGGGTTGGTCACCAGCTCAAGCTTAGCCTTCAGATTATCTGCAAGGGCTTCGGCTTTCTTAGAGTCCGAGAGAGCGATTCCCCCTGGGGTGACCAGGGGGGGGGGAGTTGGAGTAGGAACTCTCGTCACCCGCTTCGTCCTCCACAGCGATTGGTCTTCAGGATCGAGGGATTCGTGTGTAGCGCTCCACAGGTCGTTTCTCCACTCGTTGAACCGGCGGGTCAGCGACCTCTGCAGGCGGTTGACCTCGGCTTTCAGAGCGGGGTCGCTGGTGATCTGACACTGCCTCCGCTGTCGGGTTTTCAGGCTATCTCATCCTGAATTCCGGCCGGTATCGGAGGCCGTGGTTTTCACGCGGGCGACGCTTGGGAGGTGACGCTGTCAGAGCCTTCAGAACGGCGTCGAAGATGTTCTCAACGCATGTGTCGATTGTCATCTCGTTGTGCAATTCCGGATCAAACTGAATCAGTTCTTCCAAGTGAGTTTGGAAATTGGCCCAGTCAGTGCGCCTGAAGTCAGGGCGATCCGGTGGGTGGTGAAAGGATGAGCGACACGAAATGTCAATGAGAATCGGAAGGTGGTCCGAGCTTAGTGCGGAACACGAAGTCAAATAAACCGGGAATTAGAGGTTTTTGGTTATCACGATGTCCAGGACATCGGTAGTAACCGAGGGGTTGTATGGGTTGGTGGTTGGGGAGTCCGGTCCAAAGATCAGACAGGAGTCTCGTCGGCATAATCACGTAGGAGTTTCCCCCGGCTCGTGTTCAGCCGCGAGTTCCAATCCACGTGTTTGGCGTATGGTTCTCCAGCCATCACGACCGGCAATTCCCCACCGAAACATGCGGTAAGGTCTGCTCCGATAAGTGGGCGGGAAGGCGAAAGGTAAGCCGCAAGGATTAACACCGGTTTGCCGGTCAATGTGACTTGGATTGCAGTAACCTCCAAGTGGGCCAGGTCTGGAACGCGCACTGAGTGGTGAACTATACCACAGCGGACCAAGATGGCGGTCGGTCTGTCTGTGCGGTTGCAGACATAATTGGCAAGCCGGATATCTCACTTAAAAGATGAATATCGATACCGTGCCGGCTGAGAAAATGCTCCAATTCTAGCTTCCTGTCGCCCACTCCGTACGCATTCCAGCAGACGAGGCGCTGGGCTTTACACCTCTGTCCTCCTAGGGCATGCTGCCACATTCGGCAATAAAGGGAATGACGGTCGTCAGGACAGCGCGAGGGCGAGCTGCTCTTGTGGGGAGGGAAGAGATGGACGTGAGGAGCTTACGAGTTAGCTCCACATATGCATGGAGGGGAAGGTGATCGATGAGATCAGTGAATTCCTCGAGTGGGGAGGTGGAAGTTTGGGTGGGGACCACCAGGCTGGGTTTTGTGGGTGTGGCGGCCGCGGTTTTGACACTCGCGGCTGCTTTCTTCTTAGACTTCCCAGAAGCCCTTTTAGGGGCTGCTGTGGATTTGAGCTCAGGTTTTTTAGGCCTGGCCGTCTCTCTGGTGGCGGTCACTATAGGCTTCTCGGGCGCCTCCGTGACCGGCTGAGGAGGGGGATTACGATGTGGGTTGGTGGGTGGAGTCGTGGTAGCCTTGACGACACGCCCCCCTCGGCTGACGTGATCCCACCCCTCGCCCAGGGACATCTGCTCGGCAGAGGAACCGGCCCGTTGGGCTTTAGGAGCGGCCGGTTTTGCCTGTGGCGACGCTCTGTCGGCTGCGTTCGGGCGCTTGCTTTGCAAGAGCCGCCTTCGCTTCCCTCCACTTCACACAGCCACGGTAGTTCGCTGTGTGGTTTCCCCCTAAGTCACAGCACTGAAGCTGCTCCCGTGGGGTAGAGTTTCCACCGGAGAGGTGGGAGCCCCCAATAGCGACGCACCGGGGTGCGTATCCGCAGTTACGCAGCTTGTGGTCGAAGCGCTGGCAGCGCTTGCATTGCAGCGGGCCTTTTGGAGTCACATACGACTCCACCGACACTCGCAAGCCGCAGAATTCGGTGAGCGATCGCACTTTTTACACCTCAGGCACTCGTGCCTCTGACACAATGAAGTGGGCGGTGGAAGGGCGGTCCTTGGCGGGGTCCGGATCGCGACGAACGAATCTCAGCTGCGTGACTCCCTGAACACGGATGTTCAGGGATTCCAGCTCCTCTCTGACGACGCTCTCCGGCATACCCCTACCCAGGTTCTTCACCAGAAGTCGCGCACAGCGGTCCTCTGGGAGCGTGAAGGTGTGGAGACTCACACCGTCTTTCCCATCAAGGGACCGCAGCGCTCTGACCGCGGCTCTAAACCCGTCGGCGGTTATTGGGACTTCCATAATCTTCTCGCCCTTTCGTTGGGCCATCAGACCACCAGGGCAGGATGCCCCCAACCATGTCAGGAAGGAACGGGTGTCACTAACACCTGAAATAAAGAGGGGCGTCTTGTTAGGACGCTCCCCTGCTGGTAGGCAGGCGTTGGCCACTTGAGCGTTTGGAGTGGTGCATCTGGCATGCCGCTCAGAGGCCCGGACTTGTCGCTAGACATGCGCCTGTTGGTTGTCTCGGATGAGACACCGGATTCGAACGGGTCCGAATCCATGGCTGTGGACTTGAGCGGCCCACTTGGATGAGACGGGGGGACGGGCCCGGCCAGTACGGCCGCGTCCGTCGCCCCTGCCCCGGATGGTCCGGGTTGCCGGCTGCCGACAGCAGCTTGTTCGCCCGTGACTGATGAATTCGCGGGCAGAGGCGCGGACCCAGCCCCAGGTGCTGGGCGCCTGTTGCCGGGCTCCATCGAGTCGCCTGAGCAGTCTAGCTCGTTGGCTTGCCCGCGAGCTGTTGTGAGGCTCTGGTCCCGCTTCCAAATGTAGTGCTGCGTCTCCCAGCAGGCACCGCTGGCTTCTTCTTCCTCTGGGCCATAGCCAGCCTCAGCGCCTTAAGAAGGGTCGGCGATATCTGAAAAGTAGAAATAGCCTTAATAAAGGCTAACACGTCCTGCCTCAGCATGACGCTTCAGCAGGGGCTCTCCGAAAAATCCTCCTGTCACTCCTCTGGTGTGGTTCTGCTGTAGACTAAGTGCAGAAACCAGCGCAGTCAGTAGCCTGTTTGACCAGTTAAACTAGGCAGGTAGGTGTCTCGATCCGCACTCCAAGCTGTTCACCACCAGACTTACTCATTCATTGACTCTGTAACTGAATGAATCTCGTTGGTCCGAATGGGCTCCTTTTATTCCGGTCGCCTGCTCTGCCACTGGCTGGTTGGTAGAGCTGGTAGGCGTGGCTTCCTGAAGGTAGTTCCGCTTGCAGGGGGCCGTTTTCTTTGTTCGTGGAAGTAGACGGGAGGGAGGGAGTGAGAGAGTGGTGGTTAAGCTAACGTTGACTAGGTCGGTATGTGTTGATTGGGGTACAGACAGAAGGAGAGCTGTGAGGTGAAATGGGATTGAATAGGAGACGGAGTGACATGTGGGTGTCCCCACAACATATTTGTTTTAAAAGTTAATGGAGTTAAAGCAGTAGGGTAACAAGCACCAAAATAAGTAAAAAGATATTTGTATGTTACAGAAAAGCAGGGACTGACAGTTAATATTCATTTTGTAAAAGAAAGACTTCAAAGTGCTGAAGGCACATATTTATCAGTTTATTTAAACGATCTCCCAGAAGGTGTTCAGTCATAATTTAAACATGGTACAGATATAACAAATGATATACACAGCTTGGTGTATACTTTGAGGGTTATTTAGTGTACTAAGAGTAACAATGAATAACATAAACTACATTCACAATGACTTTTTCCATTGTCAAAATACTAAAAACCAAACACTACATGTCAGAAACAACCTGCTTCCTTCCTTAGGCAAAACCACAAATTCTAAGAAACACTTGACCAAAATATAACAATACACATTATCGTAATTCACGCACAAGAAACAACAAGGAAGCAGTTTGCTTCTGAAATGTAGTGCTTTGTTTTCAATATTCTGACAATAGAAAAAGTCCTTGTGAATGTAGTTGATGTTAACCATGTACAAAAATTGTCGAAAATCCACATGACACAATTAAGAGAAACGATAATTAGCAGTAATTGTGAGTTACATGACTGATGTTTGAAATGCAGCCGTCACGTAAGATGTGGAAAATCGGTGTTAATTTATATTTGCGGAAGCAACATGTATGACTATCTTTCTCTTACACAGTTACGCATTGATTTCCTGGCCTTGACCCTTTCTGAGCCAGATGCCACTGGATTCTGCATGGATGACAGCCTTGCAGTAACAGGTGGTGCTTCCTCGGTGCCCGTGATTTGTGGTGAAGGCACCAATGAGCATAGTAAGACTCCTGTGCATGTTTTTATTTGTCCAGAGGAATTTTGAATTTCAATTGTGTTATGATGGGGACCGTGGTAGCACAGTGGTTAAGGTGCTGTGATACAAATCAGAAGGTCACTGGTTCGATTCCAGATGGTGTCATTGGAATTTTTCATTGACATACACTGTCTGATTTCACTATGGCCCTTGGGTTGACTCAGCCTCTAGCAGAAATAGTACCAGGAGTATTTCCTGGGGGTAAAAAGTGGCCGGTGCGTAAGGCTGACAACCTTACCACTATACTGAGCCATTGTCACGTAATCTGGGAACCTTAACTTCCTGGAACCCTCTGGGCACCTCGGGCCCGTAATGGTACTGATTTACCTTTTTATTATGTTACAATATCGTTTAGTGTTGATGGTGGATACCAGTGCTTCAGAGGAGCATAATGTGTTGCTCTGAAATGTTGGCATCCTATCCATCAGACAGCATGGTGTCATAAGGTTGTCTGGTTGCCTTTGTTTTGGAAAAGTATGGTGTCTTCACATCAGGATCAAGCAGTCAACAACATTAGGTGCAGAGGGTACACAGACTAAATTACTTGACCGTGCTGTTAAACTTGCTTTTTGAGCCACACTTTAGGATGGAATTTAGGCAAGGGCCCATGCATTAATAAACAAAAATATTTATTCCTTGTTTATTGGCTTTGTTCACCCAACTACAATATGTTAGTTTCAGTTATTTAAGGGTCTCCTTTCTTTACAAAATCTTATAAGATGCCATTCATGGTCAGCCTCATGTGTATGTAAACTGTAAGAATATTACATTCTTACAGGCAACTTGAGTGCTTCACCAGTGAAATGCATAAGCTGTGCTTTGTTCAGCCCTGGTATATTGTATGTGTCAGAAATGGTGGCAGAAAAGGAAAGCATGGGTGGCAAACTAAAAAGGTGATAGTCATGTGCAGTTGCTGGGGCCAGCTGTACCAGCTGAGATTATTGTATGTACAGTCATGCACCTCATAACGACATTTCGGTCAATGATGGACCGCATATATTATAATATAATATTATAAGGCCATTGTGTTACAATTGTCTACAGTATTCAGTAGTGTACGCTGTCGTACAAATTGGAAGGTCGCTGGTTCGATCCCAGCTGGTGTCATTGGAACTTCTCATTGACATAAAATCCTTCTGATCACACTATGGCCTTGGGGTCGACTCAACCTCTAACAGAAATGAGTACCAGGAGCATTTCCTGGGGGGTAAAGGTGGCCGGTGCGTAAGGTTGACAACCTTACCACCATCCTGTGCTGTTGTCATGAAATCTGGGAACCTTAACTTCCTGGAACCCTCTGGGCCACTCCAGGTCTGTGACAGG
>Ga0136643_10018247_pt1 | contig 10574 bp, 8 predicted proteins | sample TergutLab28metaG_FD_96883 | JGI IMG/M metagenome (GOLD analysis project Ga0136643, IMG submission 96883) | Labiotermes labralis P1 segment gut microbial communities from Petit-Saut dam, French Guiana - Lab288 P1 (version 3) (version 3) | ecosystem: Host-associated > Arthropoda: Insects >... | reverse complement strand
TTAGCAAGTTAACAAATAAAAGTAACTTACAGGCAAAAATGGTTGGTATATATATAAACTTTTTACACACCATCAAAGGAAAAGGGGGGTGCGGTGGGGGGGGGGGGGGGGGGGGGGGGGGGCGTTGGGGGTTGGGAGCGTAACTTCTCAATAAAGGCATGGAATTTCTTTCCCTGTCTTCAGCGTAGTAAAACTAAGAAAGGAAAGTTAAATATTCAGTAAATGCCCTGTGATGTTCCATATTTTCTTATAATAAAACCAACGAGATGCACTAATTTCTCAAATTTATTTTGGAATATGACTCTACATGTTTCGGAGAGTATCTCTGTCCATCATCAGGAGTATAGCATTTTAAACTGCCTGCTAGCGGGATCAGGATGTAACTGGCGTTCCATCCTGATCGCGCTAACAAGCAGTCAGCATAACCTGTATGACCTATACTTATTGCTGCGTGTACAGTGCTAGACTCCTAATGATGGACAGGGATACTGTCCGAAACATGTAGATTCATATCCCAAAAAAAGAGAAATCAGTGCTTCTCGTTGGTTTTATTATAAGAATATATCACGATGCACGGTCCTCTGAATATCAAATGTTCCATATTGGAAAAATGAAGGCGGTGCTATAGGGAAGAAAATAGACATTATTGTCGTGAATGGTAGAACAGACGGCAGCCCATAAAAGTCTTAATCGCTCCGACAGTAACACAGAAGAACACTCTTGAATCTCGCACTTCGCTGAAAACCAATCAATAAGGGCCCAGTGAACAAATATGGTTACAGAAATTAGAAGAAAGTGACTAAACTAATCAAGAACTGATTCAGAATGGAAGGATAACTAATATACACAGTGGTGCAAAAGTTAGGTAGCCAGTTAGTAACACGTACATTAATATGCATTATAAATGACATTATCCCTTACTGAATTTACAAAAATTGTACCTGGGGTGGAGGGGAGAGGGGTGAATGCAGTGACAATTAAGACCATCGTTGCACCTAACTCAGACCAACAAATTCTCCCAAACTGCGAGATCTGATTTTCACACAGTCGTGTTAATGAAGCTTCAGGTCTTCTGGAATATTACGTCGTGTCGGACGGTAAAGAGTTACAGACGTTTCACTGCCCTCATCTGTTTGGCCTGATCAATTTTCAACATGGAGGCCCAAGGCTCTTGCGAAATGTCGGACGTATTCACCATCGGACACGGTGTAACGTCCCAGAAGACTCAAGCATTCATATTCTCTTAAAACTTTCACACCTTTGTAAAAAGAGCACCAAGTTGATACATTGCATTAACGTAGAGATTAGAAGCACATTGTTCTTAGAATCTCCTTAGTACCGCACAGGTTAGGATCGTGACTTCACACCCGTACTTCAGTATCCTATAATAATATGAATAAATAATAAGGTAGTGTTTCTTATTCAACGTAACAGACATCAATATAATTGTTAATTTAACTAATTTGTATATTATTTTTAAAATATCTGTTAAATATTAGTTTGTTTGTGATGTTTCGATTATCTTTCAGTTCATACATTTCTTGTCGTACGTTACGTTGCTTGAAAAAGTAAAAATTGTTTTAAGAAATTGTAATTTCACGTGCAATTTGTGCAGTTTAGACGGTATTGTGACGAGGTTACAGGCTGAACGACCAGCGGTTCAATCCCTGACAGAGGTATGAGATTTTCCTCTTCTTCAATGCCTTCAGCGTGGCTCTGGGTCCCAAACAGCCTTCTGTTCTATGGGTATTGGAAGTTCATTCTCAGTAGTTAGGCGGAAGCGTCGTGTGTTCGACCACTTACCTACACCAGAAGCCGAGTTTCAGAACGAATGGAGCTGCAGTTCTGCACCTACACTATGCCCTAGTGGGTTGGAAATGAAAGACTTTACTTTTACAGGTTACTTGTCTTGTTTATTCGTGCAATTTCCTGTCACACTTCAATGAAAGTTATATTCTGAATCACTTTTATATTCGCAGAGAGGTATATGCTGCATCGATTTACGTATGTTAAGAACATTACAACTTTTGATGTGTTTTTACGCGGTGACTTGATCCATATTGCATCGTTCTGTGAACATTACATGCACCCTGAATATCCACTACTTATTAATGCATCGAGGTTTAGGATATCATATATGACACACGCTCTAGGGACATGTCATGATTTGTTTCTTGCTTGTAACTTAATTATGTTTTTAATGTAATGTAAGTCTTTTTTTCCTGTGGCGCTGCGGCCCAACGAAGGCAATGGCCTCCTCATTCTTGAGGTTTATAGATCACACACAGCGACGAATGGCACCCGGTAGGACTCCTCTGGACACGTGATCAGTGCGTCGCAGAGATCTCTACCTGACAACACACAACACTCACAACAGACAGACATCCATGCCCCCGGTGGGATTCGAACCCAGAATCTCAGCAGGCGAGCGGTCGTAGGCCTACGCCTTAGACCGCTCGGCCACTGGGACCGGCGATATAACCTAAGTACCTTAAGAAAGTGTATTTTTCTGTACCAATCCAAGAATAAGTTCCGGTATTAAGGTTTATATGCATATAATATATTTAAATTTTTCACTGAAGACTGAAAACCGAGCAGGATTAGGTGAACGGACATTTAGCGTATAGAAGACAAAGATATTCACAAGGGTTTATTGAAGGACCTGAAATTACAGGTTATTTGGGCTAATTAGTACAGCGCTTAAATGTAGCTTGGAGAAGGGTAAAGAATGTGCGAATCTTCTTAGACCCTTTGGGAGCAAGGTTCTTCGGAAAATATTTGGTCCGGTGCTTGAAAATGGATGTTGGGGGAGGTGCAGAAACTGTGAAATGTGTAAGCTGTATGATTGATAAGATAACGTGAATTTTATTGCGGTTTGTAGACTTAGATGAGCTGGACATGTGATGAGGATGGAAGAAAGTAATCCTGCAAAGAAAGTCCTTGGCACCAAACCAAGAGAAAATGGAGATAGAAGGAGTGGCAGACTGAAGTCAGCGTGATGCGACAAATTAGAGGAAGACGTAGCAAGGGATGGGTGCAGAATTTGGAGAATTAATGCACAGTCAAGTGAGAAGCAGCAGATATTCAATGAGGAAGACAATTCTTACCCAGGGATTTATAGCCAATGGGAGAAGATGAAGAAGACGGTAATCCTAGAAACAGTATAATCAAAACATATTCATATTACTCTTAAGAATCTTCTGAAATACAGCCTCGAGTAGAAGTGAAAGTGAAGGAAAACATTACTTAAATGACATGTTACTTGAGATGAAAAGAAATTTCTCAGTGGAAGCTACTTACCGTCTAAATATTAATTTGCATTGAAAACCGAAGTGGTCAAATGCTTGGTTCTGCCTGATTCTCACGTGACAATAAATATAAACAAATTTTGAAAACATAAAATTGTGTATTTTGATGGATCTAAACGGAATAGTGTTCTGTGTGACGACTTTACCGCCAGGAAATGCTCCTGGCACTCATTTCTGTTATAGGCTGAGTCGACCACAGGGCCATAGTGCGATTGGAAGGATTGCCAATGAAAAATTTCCAATAACACCATGTGGAATCGAACAAGCGACCTTCCGGTTTGTAGCGCAGTACCTTAACCACTGCGCTACCGCGGCTGCCTATAAATTTGACTTTGATATATATTTTACAAATTTTCTCTTAAAAATCCATCCAATTTAAAAGAGAGCTTTAAATGCGTGTACAGAAAATTAGCTAGAAACATTATGCAAGCTGCTGGTAGAGGACCTAGCTCATATTCCTTTGTAACGTTCTGTAATCACAGATCCCACTATGTTGCTCCGTGTACTCGAACCCAAATATATGTTCCACTTAATAAATAAGCAGAATGTTGGTAATGCTTCAAGCATATATACGGTGCATATTTTCTTCCTCTGGCCTTTCGACCCGATTGCCTTTCAAGGCCTTCCCTTAGGAGCTTCACGCTCGCAATTATTGGTCACCCACACTCGGTAGGACTCCTCTGGACAAGTGATCAGCCCAACCTAGAGACCTCTACCTGACAAACCACAACACTCACTAGAGATATAGAGCAATTCCTCCGGTGGGTTCCAACTCCCAATCCCACAAACCCAAAATCCCAGCAATCCATCGCCCGCAGACCCAAGCTTTGACTGCTCGGCCACTGCAATCAGCAACGTGCATTTGCGTTATGAAATTTTAAAATTTTATCGTTTTTGTTTTTATTCTGAAATTTAGTTTCTATCATGTATTTAGCCTAATAAGCCTGTAAGGAAATCTTTACGAAAGACTAACACTCTGACATCATCCCTGTTCTTTTGTTGTTAAAGAAAATTTCGCAGAGTTGTTCTGCCAACTTGTTAATGTATAAATTCATGAAACTGGACTCGTAAAATGTTGTTTGTGAGTCTCAGGCCTGTAGATCGGGCAAGTCGGCGGATATCAGAGGATGGACATAAACGAAGTGATATTCATTAGAGAAAGTGTACAACCTTACCTATAACTGTTGCACTTTTTACAGATTGAAGTGTTTAAGAACAGAATCCTGCCCGAGCACAAAGCAATGTGAGTCTAGGCCCCAAGAATTTAATAAAAACGCTTCAATTATACACGGCTTTCTTGTTTTGTCGGTCCCTCCATTTTCGTAGACTCTTTTTCAGATCCACAAAATACTTGGTCAAGTCTGCTGGCCTAGAGTTAGTCGTTTTCTTCGATGGTGCTCGCACAGGGAAGTGCCCTACTTCACCTATTAAGTAGTTTTGTTTTTAAGAGTTTGTTGTAGAGGCAAGTTATAGACATATAGTCTAATCAGGAATTACCCAGCTCGAATCTCGATCGGCTTACCAGACATTTTGAACGACGTTCTGCGTTCTGTTTGGTTATAACACTTCTAACATTGGCAATTAATATTACAGGAAACTGAAGAACTGAACAACGCCCCCCTCCAAGTCTTTAACTACCTGTAGTCCATGTCCGTCATTTTACTTCATTCTACATTATTTCATCTCTGAAGTTTTAACACTGTGTTAAACGTGTCAGCCAAGCAGCATGTAACACGTTCCGTTTCGTACAGGCCTATGTGTTAGTGGCTTGAAATGTTACAAATTAGCTGCTGAGTAAACAACTTCAATTTGCTTTCCTACACCACTATTTCGAAAACAAAATATTAGTCACAGAAAATACGTAATTGTATTAAGTTTCTCTACAGCAATGCAAGTGTACTAAATGTCTTAGTGTTTTGTGTGGTCCAGCTGTATGTGCATTATATGTTGAGTGTCCTGTGGAAGTTCATATATTTTGAAATGTGGTGGAGTGAATATTGTGTACGTCCAGTATGTGCTTGAGCTTTCACTTTACAATTATGTAACGCTGCCAACTTACTCGTGGATTAAATATGAAATAAAGTGAAACGCCAAATTGAGGCAACTAGGTAATTTTATTCATGTATTCTTAGCTCGACATGTTTCGGGCGCATACACCCATCATCAGGAGCATTAGCTGTTGAGTTGCAGAATATGGTTTTCTTCACCGAGTTTTTGGATGGGTGGTGGTCTTGAGAGCCGCTGACTAGGTCGTGTGTACGGTGCGGATGGTGCCGTGCACACGACCCACGCAGCAACTCTCAAGACCACCACCACCAAAAACTCGGTGCAGAAAACCATATGCTGCAACTCAACATCTAATGCTCCTGATGATGGGTGTATGCGCCCGAAACATGTCGAGCTAAGAATACATGAATAAAATTACCTAGTTGCATCAAGTTGGCATTTCACTTTATTTCATGAGGAAGATGCACAGTCAAACAACCCTCAAGTTACTCGTGGATGTCTAGTGAGATGTGTGGTGTTGTGTGACTATAGATTTGTTGGATATGAGTTTTGTCGCAGAATCGATATGAATTCACATAGCAATACAGAATGTACAGATATGAACACGATATTACTAAGCAGGTGGCTTCTAAATACAACGTACTTTTCCCTATATTTGTATAAAATTGAAAGTATTGTAAATATGCTAATTCATTGTGTGTACTTTATCCTTGGTCGCATGGATTCAAATCAATTTAGTAAACACAACAACAAAATGCGGGTGCAGAGCGGCGATCTTTTTCAGACTTGCTTGTAAAACAAAATGATATCGCATAACCAGAAACAAAGTTCTGTAACACAAGCTGTAGTCAGATAAATGAACAAATAACATATGGAAGACATTTAGAAAACTGGTCGTCTCACCTTTCATTTTACATTTGATACTTGTTCTCGATCACAGGTCACTGTAAATACGACGGCATTCCAGAAAGAGTGTCTCCCATTTTTCATAAACTCTAACTTCAGTTACTGGGAAATCTGCACATACCGCCTGTAAATTATTTACAAAACGCAGATTGATTTTCCACAAATTATTCTTCACTGTCAACACACTTTTTACCACTTGGCATGAAAGGATGTGTGCCGGATGCATCAAACTCTTGGCTGAAGTGTCAGAGGTCTTGACGGACGCTGTATTGCAGCTGGTCTTCGTGCACAAAACGGCGTCGTCGGAGTGCGTGTTTCATGCAGGCAAAAATGAAAGTCGGAAGGTGTTAATTCGGAATTTAGGGGAGATGAAGGAGAACAGTCTACATCATTTTGCAACTGCCTCCCTTTTGCGCAGACTGGTGTGCGGTCTGGCCTTGTCATACAGGAGTAACAGTTGATTCATCGTCCTGTTTGGCCGAACACTTCGAAATTTTTGTTATAATATTTTAATGTCTGCCCATATCGCTCTGAGTTTACTGGACACCTCTCTCGCATCTACCTTTTCTTCGGTCTCCGTCGTCGTTGCCTTGACTTTTCGTCCAATGTGGGCCCTGTCACAAATGTCATTTTCACCGCTCTTTAAGCGATGCATCCAGGGTCTGGCTGCACTAACATCTGTGACATCCTCCCCATACACGCTTCTCAGACCTCTGCGAACCTTTATCGGGCTGTAGCCTTCCGCACTAAGAAATTCAATCACCACTCTGTGCCCAGTACTGACGTCCACAAAACCCGCCCTTTTCCACTGCTGCTGTATTGAACGCATATGAATGACAGGAGCACCGATGGAGCTGAACAGTGTCACTACCCGGTGGGCAAGGCAAGAACCTCCACCAGCGCCACAATTTTTTAAAACTAGGAGGTATTACTTTCCTGCCGGACTTCGATCTCTCCTTTACTAGACTCTATTGCTTGGGTAATGTCCAAAAGATTCTAGTGCCAGAGACCGCTTTTAAATATATTTGTGTTGTGGTGGGAGGCGGGACGGTGGGAAAAGTCCGCAGAATTAGTGAATATAGTTCTGAGATTCCATCAACCAAACCTTACAGAATAATATCTAAAAGGTCAACTAAGAATGTGTTCATTCTATGAAATATTGATCACATTACAATAACTCCAGTACATAAGAAAATTAATTAAACTCAAGATAAGATAAGATAAGATGTTGTATGCGTTATGAATTTTTGGTGACAACTCCTCTGGGAAATTTTCCAATTTGAATAAAGTGTATGAGAAGATGGGATCAGGTTCTTGGCGTAGGGTTCTGGGAAAACGTATTCAGGAATTTGTCCATTTGGGAGGTCTGTACTGGGGACACTGAAAATTCTGGCGGTAGTAATGAGTAGTTACTATTGATACTACCAAAACTTCTAATTTCTAATCTTGTCTGTGAAATTTTATACTTTCTTACGTGTGCCCTCTTCATTTTCCAAAGTTACCTGAAATCACACTCTTCATCTTCCAAGGTCCGATCTTCCATAATGGAATTAATACGTGTCACAATGCTTATCACTTCGTTTTCTGTAGACAATTTATGCTGAAAATTTTGTGGGCTGTTATTAGATTGACTTCTCCTTTTTAAATTGTCGGATATTACATTTTTGCACATTGCAAAGTGTTATCCGTCTCAGGATTCATCAATTTACAACCACGTCATTTTAAATGCTATAGATGAGCCGTAATTATTAACAAGGGCGTTGCAGGAAGAAAAAGTTTATATGTGTTGTATAGTCAAACCTCTCTTAAATGGAACCTGTCTTTAGCACAAATATTTTACATTCCTGCAGAACTAGAGACCCGAGGATCAAAATTTAAAGTACCTCTATCAAAGGAAACCAACCTGCAACGAAAAAAAAATTATCCCTTGCGGCTCCGTTATAGGCAGGTTTCATGGTAATAAGGTTAAAGTAAAGCGAAAATGTTGACATTAATAATAATAATAATAATACATTGTGGAATCAACAAGTACAAACTGACAGAACTATCCCCAACAACAAACCAGACATTATAATCCGTGATAATTAAAAGGGAACCTGTATGCTAATAGACGTTGCAATCTCAGGAGACAGAAATGTGATTGAAAAGGAAGCTGAGAAGATTATAAAATATGAAGAGCTTACACTAGAAATACAACGAACGCATAAGGAATGTAAAAACAGATGTGATACCAGTAACAACAGGGGCGACTGGGACTATTTCAAAGTCGTTTAGAAAATACGTGAGCAACATACCAGGAAAACATGAAGTCAAGAAACTCCAGAAAAGAGCCATATTGGGTATTGCACACATACTTCGGAAAGTACTAATGTAAAAATATAATAGATTCAACACTGAAACTAATGATTTTAGCACCATGAATAGTAAAAGCAGAATAGCTGCAACACTGTATTCCTTAGGAACGTAGTTTTTCTCAGGATAAATACCCTGCATAAAGGAGATGATGAAGATGATAATAGTAATAATAATAATAAGCCTTCACTCACAGCAGAGCTTAATCTTGCTGGTGCCTTCGTTCTGTTGCTGCCTAGATTTAAAATCGCGAATATTTCCAAGGAAAACATGAAAGAGCGAGTAGTTTAAACGTTCCTTCCTACGTTTTAAGGACTACAGAGTTTCTCCATATCACAAAAAAACACATTACATTAGAGTATATGATGTTTGTACTGCGCCTGTTTTAGTGTTCAGATATTCAGCTTTAACTTCGACTTTAGCTCGTGTTTCACATAAAGGACTTCGTCTCAGCTGCAAAGGCCAATCATTGTGGACTATTATAATAATTGTACGAAAAGTTTCAAGCTGATTATCTGTTATTTTTGACTGACTGTAACTAAATATCAGATTATTTTGACAAATGTTAGTAAATCCCGCTAACACGAAATGCCACTTTAAACGTTCTGGTGGGAGCCGCTCTGTTGTGTACGGAGAGACAGACGAAGGGAGAGACATTAAGTTTGTAACAGTCACTTTCACCATTTGTTTCCGAAAGAACGTAATAGGAGATTATTCACTTATGTTTACGTGTGGCTTACGGAAATTTATCAGGTGTGCAGCTTTTGTGGTGTCCATTTGAACACCATTACGCTTCTCCTCCCAGCTGTGTAACTATAGGAATATAGACTTTGGGTAATGGTAGGGTAAATATCTGTCATGAAACCACAACTATGGTAATATGGATTTATGATAGTATTTAATAGCAAACAAATAACTACATGTTTCGGCCAATAGCGGCCATATTCAGGTTATTACAATTTTTCTATTTTTGCTATTAAATACCATCATAAATCCATACTACCATAGTTGTGGTTTCATGACTGATATACTCGTATACCCCACCTTTAGTCTTTCTACACACAACGAGAATGACACACCTCAGAATTATAGACTTTGGGAATTATGACTTTGCAATTCAGTGGCAAGCGCTCATATTTATTTGTCTATTTATTTATTTATAAAACGTAAAGTGGTAAGTATAATTTTTAAGGAACAAATTTTGTATAAATTGATGTTCTGAAGCAAAAAGAATTGTGGAACTTTATTTCATATTGTAACTTCAACATAAATTGTACCGTAACGGGGCAAATAACTATATTTGGGAGGGGGTCAGATTTAGCTAACCTCAACTGTAGATGGTTAGTGAAAAACGTCGGGCTACTGCAGCTTCGGCCGCAGAAATCATACCCTTTATCCTTTGCGACGGAGAATTTCTCAATTTATACTTTTCAATCCATACCGAAGACAACTCGTTACCTTAATCGGAGTTTTCATAGAATGTATAAAACTTAAATATGACGCAACCTGAGAGATCAATGCGATATCGATATACTTTTTTGGAATACTTGTAGTTCTGGAAAACGCTTTTTATGTTGGTCCTGGTTTTGGACGATGACGTCCTATGGATGCGAAGAGCAGTACCCAGGTTCTTAATAATAAGCTGCTTGTGTTCTTAGGGTGGGAGAGTAGGCTTATGAGGAAGAAATGGTCCTTGAGATTGGGTACGCAATAATGGGGTTGCGACTGTAAAGAGCCTAAGGGAACATGTCGAAAGGGACCATTTGCTTAATGGGGAGGAAAGAAGAAAGCCAAGAAAAGAGCCAGAAACATCTACACCAAACTCTATTTTGATGTGCTTCTTTTCCTTTTTTGGTGTAACTTTGTCTTCCTTCTTCATAATATATATATATATATATATATATATATATATATATATATATATACATGTATATATAAAAAATATTTATATATACACAAATATCTAACAAAGAAATATAATATATATATTTTATATACTCT
>Ga0136643_10018245_pt1 | contig 10574 bp, 9 predicted proteins | sample TergutLab28metaG_FD_96883 | JGI IMG/M metagenome (GOLD analysis project Ga0136643, IMG submission 96883) | Labiotermes labralis P1 segment gut microbial communities from Petit-Saut dam, French Guiana - Lab288 P1 (version 3) (version 3) | ecosystem: Host-associated > Arthropoda: Insects >... | reverse complement strand
TTAAGTTCCCTAGACAACCTGATGATGGCCAATACAGGCCGAAACATGTAGTTGTTTCCATCACAGTCATTAAATACACCTCAGTGATTAAGTTGTGTTTGACTACATACCTTTTCCTAGTATGAGAACTGAACCTCTAAAACGTCTAAATGTATAACAAAATATTCCTTCACTAATAAAATTAATGGAACCAACAGTTTAAGAAATCTGGCCCCTGTACAACTGTCCATCCCTTTATCTACATCTACTACCTACCTACCTACCTACCTACACCTTCTTTGTCTGTTGGTCTGTCCATCCATGTGGCCTTCACCAATATGTTTAACTACTTTCTAACTTCAATATAATGCTCTATATGTCAAGGCAAAATGAAAAAGAAACTATCTGGGCTGAGATTACCAAATGTAAACAACAGCAAAAGAAAAAGGTAATCATTATACAATCATTAGAGTTTTCTCTGCAACTACCACCATTATAGACATGATTCAAACACACTTCTAACAGAGTTCTTTATTGTTAATGCAAGGTGGTCCTAATATGTAGCAATCTCATTAACAAAACACTAAAGCCTATTGTTGTGACTTTTTTCCAGGTCATCATTTGTATTTGTACACAGCAATGCTTAGTGAATTACAACTTTACACAAGTTATGAAACAGCTAAAAGAGGCTGATAACAACATACAAGGGTACTTTAACAGGAAGCTGACACTATGTGCATAGACAATTGTGTCCTGTAACCACATTTTCAAGTTCTGTGCTTACACATATGAAAGTAACACTGCGCAAATAAATAATTTCTGCTATGTGCTTTATGATTCCTACCTCTTATCTGATAATCATTTGCTGCTGATTTTCCATAAGATCTGTTTTGCCATTATCGATTTAAAAACAAACACTGTGACTACACGCTTACTGTCACGTACGAATGGTGTTTGTTTAAAAATAAAAGAAGAAATCTTGGCGAACAATATGTAAAATTCGACCGAATTATGCTAAGTGTACACTACAAATACATCACACAAAGTAACTTACATTCACATATGAAGTTTATCAAGGCGTCATGATGCGTTAGCGGTGTTTCCTGTTGTGTTCTTTGGGAATTGGGTCGTTTTCCATTCAAGGACTGCATCTGGGTCCTCTGCAAACTACAACGCATAATAAACTTACGTAGAAGACTCAAATAACAACCACTCGCGTAACTTGCATTCATGCTTCCAGTACCTCACTTACCTCATTTCGTCCTGTCAAGCGATGTGCCAACCTTCGATCGAACTGCTCCTGTCACAATTTCTGAAACTTTGTTAAATTCTTCAAAGGGATATATACTTGAGAAGCCATAAAACACTTTTCAAGATAACATATACATGTATGTTTCAGCCTTAGAGCTTAACACCAGATTCAACAAAGAAGGAACAAAATTATTTACAACATTCAACACGAATGACAGTACAACACACAAAGACTTCAACACACTTCATTTCTCACGCAACGAACATTTGCAACCGGAAGATGATCGAATGAAGTCAAATACATAACTATTAGTATATTTTATCAATTTTATAGAATGTTCAGTATGCCAGACCCCCAATTATATAACACGCAGATAGGAGCGCATTTGATACAATAATTTAAAATAATAGTACAAATATTGGATATTATTACCTTTGACTTCGTAGTACACGTGGTACCAACGTTTGGCGAAAATTCATAATAGAGGTCTTGACTAGTTCAGCTAGAGTAGAACAGTTTGTGATATTCAAACTTATTGCAAAACCTCTAATTTTTACAAGAGTGAATACGCTACTGTTGTTGCAGGAACATGTTACCGTGTCGACCAGTAAATATTAATTATCGATTTATACATTGCGTGACGGCTGGAACAACATAAATCTTAACCCTGTCAACAAGATGGTTAGAATTTATTTCTCTAGATCATGATTGTTACCATGAATCAGAGATGGAAAGCTAGATGCGATGGCTCACCGGTTGTAGATTGCCATTTGAGCAACAATGGGTAGCTAACTCAGTACGTGGCAGTTGATGGTAGTTTTATCCGTTGTTGACGTCATGTGTGTGTTTACTTTGGAGCGGTTTGTGGATGTTACCCAGCTATCCTACACAGGTTATCTGAACGTGATTCACGGAAACGTATTATAGATTCCAAGTGCCATAATTGAGGTAGTAAAAAATTCGTCCTTCAGGATATAAAATTGTTTCGTAAGCACAAGTACAGAATCTGTATAAACGATACTCGTCTTAGACCACAGTTGCTCTGCCAAGCTTGCAAGTATATGTGAAGAGACTTGATAGGATGTTAGTAATAAGCACTAATACATGTGAACAATGTGTAAATTCGTCTAGTTTCCATGATCATCGAAATACTCCAAATAATATATAGACCGTTAAATTATTGCCACAACTTTTGCAAGCACTTCGAGAGTTCTGTCCCTTGCCACTTCTAAAGTAATTGCTTTTTGTGAAATTGTAACCACTACTGAATTGCCACTTCAAGAGCTTACATCATGACTTACAAAAATTTACAGTAAATGTAGACATGTACGATTATGCTCATTCGTGGATACAGTTAAGCATGGAGTTCCAAAGCTCAATATTAAATAACCAATGACACAATTGTTTTATTATGGCATCTGTACATTATTGAGATCCTTCTGTGAAATTTCTAGAAATTCCCTTCACTCACATGAATAAATTGTGTAATTGTAAAAGGTACAAGATGTCCCTGTGTGCGCCAGGAAGACACAATGTTGGATGTATAGTTACATGCATTGACTTGCTGCTAGATGGAGGCAAGTGGTTAACTTCAGGCCCCATCTGTTTATCGCTGCGATAGACCCTGGTATCAATTTTTACAAGGCCTGGTGGACCCCATACCTGGTTTGGACTCTTCCATTTAGGAACAAATCTTTGCTCATGCAGCATATTGAACTGACATTCCTTGGTCACCCAGCCTGCAGCCCAGCCCACAGAATACCATTACTATTCACGTGTCCTGCAATGATATCCATGTTTCTTCTACCAAGAACTTCAGCGGCGTAGTACTTACACTTTGCCCCGTAGTAAGAACATGTGGAAACAGCATAAAGAATGACTTTCGTAAGAAAGAAATCGTACACCTACTACACTTATGGCATATGCTATCAAATGTGAATTGCCATTTTTAATTATATTTATATGACAATATGCCAATGCAGTTTAGTAGAAATTTACCAGTATTTCAGACAGACTACCTGAATCCATCTTCTGGAAGGGGATCAGGTATGGCTATATCTGAAAATGGGGATGTTCCAGACAAATTCAGGAGATGTAAACATGATCTTAACAGACAATTTGCTCCTCTGACATTGTATCAAAATGACGTGTTATGAACAAATCAAACAAGAACCTGCCTACACCCAAATGCAATATATCCTGTAACGCCACAATTTAAAGTGGTACCTAATCATTTTCCCTTCGAGTTAGGCATTCTTCTGTTAGAAATCTAACACTCTTTAATGAACAGCGCTTCCTCTGTGTGTGTGTGCATAAAATGATATATGAGCTACAATGATAACATCTGTACATAACTGAAATGTGTTTAGGGTGCAAATGTTACTTATCATTTCAAACATACCTTATGTAGACTTGTTCTCAAGTTCTCTACTTAAAGTGCATTACACTAGGACCTCATTCTACAAGTGGATGTAGTGGGCAGCATCAGCAACAATGTTAAAAATGAAATAAATATAACCATCTTGTGGGACACAAATATTTCTGGAATATCTATGATTGATCACTGCCCCTCCCGATGTTCCTAACCTTACTTTTAGGTGTACTGGTTTGGTTACATCTTGCATAGGAACTGCCTCCTAAAACATGTTACTGAAGGAAAGATAGAAGAAAGTAAGGGATGAGATGAGGAAGAAGATGTAAGCAGCTATAGAACGACCTTAAGGGAACAAGAAGCTAGTGGAAACTGAAAGAGGAAGCACTAGATCTCACTCTGTGGAGAATTTGCTGTGGAAGAGGCTAGGGACCTGCCATCAGACAGACTGCATAACGAATGCAAAGACTGGTTCACCCTTCACACCTTAGTTTGGCCAGAGTATCAGCTGTCTTTCCTCTTTCATTACATATGACTGTTCATCTACATATTTATCCATCTGTCCACTGATCAATTCATATTTCCTGAAGTCCTTAAAACAGTGCAATTTCATATTTTGAACATTATACCTAATTTTAAAAAAAGACATTGATCTAACATTAAATATCTTACATATTGTTTTGCAATGCACACAAAGAAGGGAGCCCACAAATTGTATTTGTTGGTATATGTGACCAACAAAGGACTGTCCACGAATCTGATGTAATTTAGCACACATTTTATTGACTAACAGATAAAGCTAGTGAGGTTTTCTGTACTGTTAACCTAACCTAACCTTTGTTCATCATACCGCCAGTACTTGAATAACATGAAAACCAAACAATATTGTATGTTATGTGCAAGTGGCCTCTGGTCCTCCATCAATTAACTATAAATCATGCAACTGAATCCTGCTGCACTACATGTCACTTATTCAACATACACGTCCTTAATAAGAGGGCAGCTTAAATGTTCAACGGACACTGACTGTGGCTGAGAATTACTCAGCAATAAATAAGGAAATAAATTCCATAACCTCTCTGATCAGTTGGTGGCCTAACATCTATGCTGTGGGCTAAATATTTCGGTTGCAAGTCCATTACTCAGGACCCAATTTACAAATACACAAGCCACTGCTTGTGGAGGGAGGGCAGTTTCATTTCACCTCAATATTAAATTCTACCTACCACAATCAATTTGGGGCACACGGTAGTGCAGTTGGTCGAGGCACCGTGCTACAAGCCAGAAGATCGCGGGTTCAATTCCCGATGATGTCATTGGAATATTTCATCGACGTAATCCTTCCGGCCACACTATGGCCCTGGGGATGACTCTGCCTCTATTAGAAATGAGTACCAGGAATATTTCCTGGGGAGTAAAGGCAGCTGGTGCATAGGGCTGACAACCTTACCACCTTCATGTACCAACTGTATTGAAATCTTGGAGCCTCAACCTCCTCGGACCCTCTGGGCCTGTCCAGGCCTGTCATGGGATTGCTTTACCTTTACCACAATCAACTGAGCAATTCACCACAAGCTTAGTAACATTTGGATCATTATCTGAATTACCATTATATTTCACTCTGGGCTGTGTACGCCACTGATGACAACCCACAGCAAGCTGATTTATGTCTGTGGCCAGCAAGAGTTTTGGGGCACAAATAACTTATGCTCCCCATAATAATAAAAACCATTTTTCGGTGAACTTTGAACACATAGTTAAATTTAGTAAAATTTCACTTTTAAGTTGTAATGGGAGTTACGTGTGTCCATAGGCACTCACCACATGCTTGACACTTCACAATGGGGGAGGGGGGGGTAAGGAAAATATATAATAGCATGCTCCACTGTGTCCCTTAAATTTTCAGTTTTCACCACATCGTAATAACAGTTCATGTGTGTTGCAACCATCAGTTTATATTATTAAATCCCATGTATTTCTTAAAAAATTATCAGGACACAAGAATAGGGCACGCTTCTCAATGATGCTCTTCCACTCGTCAAAAATAATATAAGTTCTAAGAATAAAATTATAATTCTTCGCTATATTAATAGTAATTCTAGTCCCTTAATTGCTTAATATAAAATAATTTTCACCTTGGACATCGTGTTGTGTTTGTATATTTTACAAGGCAGTTTACACATTCGTGGGCTGGGTAACTCAGTCGGTATAGCGACTGACTACGGGCTGGACGGTCCGGGATCAAATACTGGCGGGGACAAGATTTTCCACCCATCCAGACTGGCTCTGGGGCCTACCCAGCCTCCTGTACAATGGGTACCGGGTCTTTCCTGGGAGTAAAGTGCGGCCAGGGCGTGTTGCTGACCACTCACCCCCTCCTAGTGCTGCGGTCATGGAAGAGTAGAGCTATACCTCTACCCACCCTCTGGGCCACACTGGGCCTGTAACGGGATCACTTTACTTTACCTTTTAGTTTAAACATTCACTGTCAACGCAACTATTCATTACGTTTTATCAGAGGGTAACACGGCTAAATGTACTTCCAATTGTAATTTTAATTCTACTTCAGTGGCCTGAAGAAGACCATTTAATGGTCAAAACGTGTAGCCATGTTATTTGCTGATAATATGTAATAAATAGTTGTGTTGATGGTGAAGGTTAACTACTGTGTAATATAAAGTACATTTTTCTTGAAATAATATGAATTTTACTTTTGACAAATATCAAGTGCTATTGCTATAGTGAAATGTCAGAATGCCAAATAAAGAATTTTGTGTGTGCTTTTGCATGAGTTGTGTTCAATGGAGGTGCACTGAATACATAGCTTAATCATGTTCTCTGTGATACAAAAGATATGACGAAATGGTCACTGGGAACTGCACACTAAAGACGATAGCAAAAGATTACTCTCTCTGCAAATTATAGTACAAAAACTTACGTGCACTAAACATCTTTACAAAGACACATAGTAACAAGAATGACATTTTCAAGAACACAATTTAGAAATAACTAATGTGTGAAGAATTAAATCAAATACAAGCCCTGATGAACATTTTCATTCCACAAAATTGTATATTCATATATAATTCGCATTGTGTGCGAACAAAATATTGAAACAAAAAATTCCCACATAATTCTAAGAAATACTGAAAAGATTTTATGTATTATTCTCAAGTAAAATTTATAAACAGGTATTTACAGACATATGTAGCACATATTTGACTAAATAAAGGGGAATAATGTAGATGAAAACAAAAAGACCAACTTGATGTCACTTGCTGTTTTATTTCACTTCTGATGCGCTCAACATGTTTCGGACATTAATACATCCATCATCAGGAGCTAACGACTATTCTGTTGAATTACCACATTGGTCATGTGTTCTTGGTTCGATGTGTGTTGGAGTTTCGGTGTGGTTGGCTGAAGCCTGCAACACAGATACCACGCCAACCCAAACACACCGAAACTCCAACACACATCGAACCAAGAACACACGACCAATGTGGTAATTCAACAGAATAGTCGTTAGCTCCTGATGATGGTGAAGCCTGCAACACAGATACCACTCCAACCCAACCACACCAAAACTCCAACACACATCGAACCAAGAACACACGACCAATGTGGTAATTCAACAGATTAGTCATTAGCTCCTGATGATGGTGAAGCCTGCAACACAGATACCACGCCAACCCAACCACACCAAAACTCCAAAACACATCGAACCAAGAACACACGACCAATGTGGTAATTCAACAGATTAGGCGTTAGCTCCTGATGATGGTGAAGCCTGCAACACAGATACCACGCCAACCCAACCACACCGAAACTCCAACACACATCGAACCAAGAACACATGACCAATGTGGTAATTCAACAGAATAGTCGTTAGCTCCTGATGATGGTGAAGCCTGCAACATGGATACCACTCCAACCCAACCACACCGAAACTCCAACGTACTTCAAACCAAGAACACACGACCAATGTGGTAATTCAACAGAAGAGTCATTAGCTCCTGATGATGGCTGTATTAATGTCCGAAACATGTTGAGCGCATAGAAGTTAAATAAAACAGCAAGTGACATCAAGTTGGTCTTTTTGTTTTCAACTATTACAATGACGCACGGTCCAATAAATATAAGCAATAATGTAATTTTGCATTGTTTTAAGTGCAACATGTGAGTTAATATATCACATCAATGAAACTTAAAAAAAAAAAATCTTCTCTGATTGCAGACCATATCAGTCCTGCAAATTAACACGCCCTTTCGATCGAAGTGTATGCTGATACAGAAACACAATGACAGACAGAACATCAGAATGATATAGGTCACAGGTATAGAAATACAAGAAATATGTTATTTTCACAAGTAATGTATACAAATTGTGAAGACACATAGAAATTTTTAACATTTTCCTGTGTACAATGATTACACATATAATCTACAATTGTTTATTCACAAATTAAGATGACTTCATAACTGGTTTTGTTCATCATCAGTCCAAACACCACACAAATTTAACACTTAGCTCAAAAGAAAAAAAAATACTTGTGGAAATCTGTTACACATTTGGTATATGACAATGAAAAGAAAAAAAAAAGATCATACTGATCACCACTGTGCATTAACCACAGCACTTACACTTCACACACGGAGATCCACAAGCATGTTCTGTTTCACTAGAACATTTCCTCCTCCTTTCACATGGTTAAATTCTAACAACAAACTTAAGTTACATTCATAAGCACGTCACATGCCAACTGAAAACTTTTAAATAAACTGATCAAAATATATCAAGAAACAAACGCAGCAAACACATTATACCAAATAATTATTTGCACTGCTTACAGTGTTCCACTAACGCAGATCAGTTAACTCGTAGCACATATGAAATATAATTTTCAAACTCCAAATCATTCACTGTTAGATTTATTCATATTAAATACTGTAGTGAACTGAAAATAAATGGTTCTTTGAAGTCCTGTACAGTAAGAAAAGCCCTGATATACAGTACCAGTCCACACTAAGTGTACATTTCTACTATATACACTGCACTGCTATATTAAAAAGACTCTTTTTTTCAATTATCTTCATATGTTGCGCAGACAAAATGACATCCAATTTGAAATGGTCTTATTTATTTCACAGACAAACACTGCATTCACCCTCTGTTACCCCAGAGTCATTGAAATTTACTGCTGTAGTCCTGTTTCTGCACAAAATTTATGTTCACATAATATTTACACATATGCAAGTTGACTTAAAGCAAACATCTGTCAAATTATCATAGAATGAATATGTAATAAATTTATAAATGACTGAATAATCTTAAAATTGTGATTCAAACAATGCATTACACTTCAAGATGCTGATTCTTCCTGCATTTCGTCATCTGTATCAAGCTTGCTACTTCCACTGCAGACACGACACTTGCAACAAACAATACACGGTGCTGCTAGGAGCAGGAGAGGAGATGCCACCAGCAGTAGGATTCCAAATCCAGCAAAGATCCCAATCACTTGTGTTCGATGCCAGATAACTGACGCTCGAGAATGCCCAAGCTTATTCTTACATGGGCCTTTGTCATAATGTCTGAGTAGGAAGTCGTCCTGCAATTGGAGAGAAAAGTTACGATTAATGTTGTTATCAGGGCGTGACTAATGGCAGATATTGTCCATCACGCCTAAACTGAAGTATGTAATTGGGTAACAGGCACATTTTGGATCAGCTGCCCTTGCAGTAGTTATCATTAATGTGCAACACAGCTTTCATATAGCCGTTTAATATTAGCAGAAGAGCGCTTTAATCCCATATCACCTTATTCAAGGCTTATCATGTACAACACCTATCTTAATCAATTTACATCCAAAAGAAGCAAGAATTTGTTGGAAATACGTAAGCTATAAGGCTATGTGTGGGCCAGGTAGCTCAGTCGGTACAGCGACTGACTACGGGTTTGAGGGTCTGGGATCGAATCCGGGGGGGGGGGGATTTTCCATCCGTCCAGACCGGCCCTGGGACCCACCCAGCCTCCTGTGAAATGTGTACCAAGTCTTTCCCTTGGGTAAAGTGTGGCCGGGGCGTGATGCTGACCACTCATCCCCTTCTTGTGCTGCAGTCATGGAAGACTACTCACCCTATGGGCCACATCGGGCCTGTAACAGGATCACTTTACCTTTATAAGGCTATGTATTGCATTGACTGGCACACGACTACATAAGTATGAAGCTTTATCCAGTTAGTTTCCAATCAAGGATCAAAAATTTGGAACAAAACAGGGCTACTGATTATTATGAATGTATACCAAAACAGAAGACCAACAAAATGGAAATACAAGGAAGAAAGTACAGCAAACCGTTCTGTAAACAGACTACCCTTCCTGAACTGCAGAGAAAACCAAAATTATTCACAATGCAAAGAAACTGTGTTCGGTGTGTGGAAGGACTGGTAGAGACCATCCAGCTTTAGAATCATCACATGTTTATGGTTTTCATTCTATTCTGCAATATAATGGTCTATGGTGTTGCGGTGTCCAACTGTCTTTATTCACATACTGTCTCTGTTGTAGGCACAGACACCAAGACAAACACATGGAAAGTGTGGAACTAAAGGCACTGAAGATGGTGGAGAAACGCCAAAACACATATGCCTACAACAAAGACAGCATGCAAACAAGAACAGATGACACCACACCACCACATTAACAGGCCATGCACTATGTACAACATTAAACATATAATGGACTATTATGCACATATAATTCTCTCATTACTTCTTTACTACAGCTTCAAGCAGTAACAGCAGTGGGACTGACATCTCATGCACCAAGCAGTAACAGCAGTGGTAATGATGTCTATGAACGAAGCAGTAACAGCAGTGGGACTGACATCTCATGCACCAAGCAGTAACAGCAGTGGGACTGACATCTCATGCACCAAGCAGTAACAGCAGTGGGACTGACATCTCATG
>Ga0136643_10018242_pt1 | contig 10575 bp, 7 predicted proteins | sample TergutLab28metaG_FD_96883 | JGI IMG/M metagenome (GOLD analysis project Ga0136643, IMG submission 96883) | Labiotermes labralis P1 segment gut microbial communities from Petit-Saut dam, French Guiana - Lab288 P1 (version 3) (version 3) | ecosystem: Host-associated > Arthropoda: Insects >... | reverse complement strand
GAGGATGATCCCATAGAGGGATTGAAACATGTAGGAGATATTTTAAATCCATTTTAATCCAATAATGTGGTTTTAAATGGTTTGACAAGTATGTGCAATTAGTTGGTTTTAATAAATATTCAAGATTCTCTTTGGCTTAGTGGCAGTGAAAGAATTTTCTCTCTGATTATTTCCATATCATCCTACAAATCATTTTACTCGTATTCCATATTCATCTATTATCCGAGGCTGTTAGATGTAACTATAAATGTCCTAAGTACCATCTAACATCTACGCCATTACAGATCTCTTTGTGTGCTGAAAACAAAATTGAGTCTAAAAGCATGAATTGTGTTGCTAGTTGGAGGACATACTTCGAAGACACCAGCAACGTCACAGACCGGAAGAAACAGAAGTTTCACGTATTACCGTCAGGCAAAGGACAAAGGATAAAACAGAAAATAAATTTAAAACTGCCTAAAAAACCACTGGTTAGAAACCAAAGATAGATATTAAGAAACAAAAGCAAGGATGGCCAAAACAAGAGCGAAATAAAGGAAGAAGCTAATCGGCATTTTGAATTCCTGTCCTGACGAAAAGCTCCAGGAAACAGAAGCGACGGTAGTATTGTGGATTATTATTATTATTATTTCTTGTTGGTAGCGATGGACAGTTTTAGGCAAAATATGGTCCGAAACATGAATGAAGTCTGTAAGCCAACTGTGGCAAGCAGCTGCATGTTGACTGCATTTTTGATAATTTGAATCGTGCAAAGAGGCAGATCAAATTTTTTCGGACCCTAGACGGCAGTTGTTAAAATTACGGTCGCTTGGAACACACCCCCCCCCTCCCACCGAAATGTCGCAAGAAAAAAACAGAGAGAACTACAGGTTCTAAAGCCCTAAACAGAATACCGTCACTGGAAATACTGTATCAGGTCACTTGGCAAAAAATAATGTTGACTGCAGAAGCAAATTTTCATTTATTATATGCTTCCTTTCCTTTCGTTATCTCATGTTTAGTTTACATAAATCCAAATACCAGTATAATCACATCGGAAACACCTACATTACATTACATTTTACATGAATTAGCAACCAACGGCACCATTTTTTTTTTATCATCACGCTTGCCATCTCTCCCGTACAACAACTGTAAAGCGCCAGTTCAGTTCAGCGAGACACTTCAACAGTATTCCTAATTATTTTAACATCTTTAAAGCAAAATTTCATTAATTGCCTCAATAAAAAACGACCGGAAAAAATATCGTACAGAACCTTGGCGTCTACCTCACTCTATATGGTAATTAGCTCCTAAAAACACTCTAAAGTTTCATCTTTCCATTCCGCTCCCCCCCCCCATGTCACGCTATACTCAAAACTCCATAAGGCGCAGTAAAAACATTCTGTCTCGGTTAAAAGCTTACGTTTAAGGAAAATAGAAACACTTGGTTTTTCCGAGATCCACATAAAGCACTTAAATTTCCTTAAAGGTGAATATCGGGTTTAACTAAATTAACCAGTGGGCTTTAAACAATACGGAATAAATTGGCGTCTAAAATATCTCATGGAAAGAACATGTAATGTCAGCAATCCACAGCAGTTTATTGACTTGGGCTGTATTTCGAGGTGGGTAAAGGTAAAGGTAAAGTGCATCCTTGTACAGACACTGAGGCTCTGTACAGGCCGTACGGCCCTCAGGGGGAGTAGAGGTATAGCTCTACTGTACAGGCACTGAGGCTCTGTACAGGCCGTACGGCCCTCAGGGGGGAGTAGAGGTATAGCTCTACTGTACAGGCACTGAGGGTCTGTACAGGCCGTACGGCCCATAGAGGGAGTAGAGGTATAGCTGTACTGTACAGACACTGAGGCTCTGTACAGGCCGTACGGCCCTCAGGGGGAGTAGAGGTATAGCTCTACTGTACAGGCACTGAGGGTCTGTAGAGGCCGTACGGCCCATAGGGGGAGTAGAGGTATAGCTGTACTGTACAGACACTGAGGCTCTGTACAGGCCGTACGGCCCTCAGGGGGAGTAGAGGTATAGCTGTACTGTACAGACACTGAGGCTCTGTACAGGCCGTACGGCCCTCAGGGGGAGTAGAGGTATAGCTCTGCTCTTTCTTGACCACGGCACTAAAAGGGGGTGAGGGGTCAGCGTCACGCCCCGGCCGCTCTTTACCCCCGAGAATGACCCGGTACCCATTGTAGAGGAGGCTGGGTGGACCCCAGGGCCGGTCTGGACATGTGCGGAAAATCTCGCCCACATCGGGATTCGATCCCCGGGCCGTCCAGCCCGTAGCCAGTCGCTATACCGACTGAGCTACCCGGCTCATAGTGTTTTGAGGTACCTCTATGAAGTGACGTTTGTATACAAAACGCGATAGCTTATACTATTCCGAATGTAATGTAGTAAGTATTGTTTGTTCTAAAGCAGTGCGAATAGATACAGTGTCATGTGTGTATGCAAATTGTAGACGTTACGACATTTTGGACGTCTACAAAGGTACTACTAACGTACCCGCGGGTTCAGAAATCTGTGTGTCAGCAGGTTGAAGAAATTATAACCTCATACTTACAAGCGGTGAGCCGGGTAGCTCAGTCGGTATAGCGACTGAGCTACGGGGTGGACGTTCCGGGATCGAATCCCGGTGGGGACGAGATTTTTCGCCCGTCCAGACCGACCCTGAAGCCCACGCAGCCTCCTGTAAAATGGGTACCGGGTCTTTCACGGGACTAAAGCGGCCGGGGCGTGGCTTTGACCACGCACCCCAATCTAGCGCCGAGGTTAAAGAAAGAATAGAGCTATACCTTTACTCACTCTAAGGGCCTTCTTGGCCTACAAAAAGGGTGAAACCTACACTACTTACAAGGGAAAGACAATGCACGTACAACGTAACATTAAGACCATTTCGTTCACCCATTGTTGTAGTGATAAAACGATAAGTAATGCATATTCTGAGTGTGTGTAAACTTGGCTATACAGCATGCAATGCGCATGCGCCATATTTTCATCTGTGGTCCGTAAGGCTCTACAATATTTTCCCACATTATCTCATAAACGGCACGATTTTAGCAAAAAAAAAGTTTTTGAACACAAAATGTATTTTTTGATTTTCACTATAATATTCGCCGTAACTGTTTCCATTCTAAGAAGAACTGAGCAGAGATATTATCATAGACGTGTATCGGTCTTTATATAAAGTACCGGATATACCTGTCAGATTTTAATGAAACTTGGAATTTCTCGACTTGTTTTCAAAATATATTCAAATACTAAATTTTATTCAAACCAGACCAGTTGGAGCCGATTTTTCCATGCGGAAGTATTGATAGACAGATGGAATGGACATAAGGACAAACACGAAAAGCTAATAGTCGCTTTTGGCAGTTTTACGAACGCGCGTCAGAAAGATTCAGTTCATATTCCACATACATCACAGTTCCCCTCCACTATAAATACCAGCACACTGTAGATATTAACCTTTTGGCGCCGGAATTATTTTTTTAATTTTAGCACATCCTGTATATAAAATGTGAATAATACAGGAACCAAATATGTTAGAATTATGAAACAAACTGCATTTCGAAGAGCAAAAAACGGAGAGTATACACCGTGTTTAAAATATTCAGTACGTATATTTGTTGAATAAATATATAAAATGCAACTTTAGAGGTTAGCGGTGCGGTACGTCAACTATAGTTGACATTAGGCGTCAAAAGGTTAACCAGACATAAATGGATGTTGCAATCCTAGGCCATGTAATTACTATCAATAAAACACTAAATTGGATAGTTTCCATCCCGTTGTGTATATGTAAACAATTTATTAATAAAACCGTCTTTACACAAAAATATAATAATATATTGTCTTTTATTTTTCTTTTCGTTGTTACACCGTGCAGGTTGTTGAGTTACTCAATTATTATACCAACCACTGCACATATATAAAATTTATAAAATTTACACATTAAAACTTTAAAACGCTCCGACATGTTTCGGTCCTAGGACCATCATCAGGAAGCAATATATTCCTTGCTAAACGCACACTAGAAATTTTCACAGAATATTTTCGTTGTTACCTTTGCATGTTGTTGAGTTACTCAATTATTATACCAACTACGGCACATACATAAAATTTGTACAATTTACACATTAAAATATTAAAACATTAAAAGACTCCGACATGTTTCGGTCCTAGGACCGTCATAAGGGAGCCATATCGTCCTTGCTAAATTCACTCTATAAAAATTCACATTAATTTCGCTGTGCCAGTTGGGTATTGTGGCAGCATGCCGTGTTGTGTAACGTTATGTTGCGAAGAGTGCCCTGCTACGGATGTGCTTTCTGTGTTTCGTTGCGTGAATATACAAGTAATAACTGTTGCAGATTATTGTTACAAATATTTAGCTAAGCAACATGTTTCGGCTTTACTCGACTATCATCAGGCTTACAAAGACAGTGGTGTTAGTCAAGGTACATTCAATGGTGTTTACCTATGGGATCCCATGGTTTACTTTCTTTTCTTGTATGAAAATTTAATCTCTTATTTGATTCGGATAATCTGAGCCCTATTTTGAGTCTTATGTGCGGTTGGCGATGTGGCTGGGATCTTAACTTTTGCGTAATTTGGAATGATCTTTTTTGGCGAAGCACTGCTTGTTAAAGAAAATATCAGCGTTACATTTTAGTACCATGGGATCCCATAGGTAAAAACCACTGAATGTACCTTGACTAATACCACTGTTTTGTAAGCCGAGTAAGGCCGAAATATGTTGCTTAGCTAAATAATTATAACAATAATCTGCAACTGTTATTATATTGTTGTGTAAATACGGTTTTATTAATACGTTGATTAACCCTTTAAACGCCGTATTAAATCCAATCTGCCATTTGTTGGCATTATTATGAGCTCACCATATTCTCCACGTTAGCAGGATAAGGGTTAATAGAACAGCTTCGCCTAGTATTACTTCTCTCTCCTGCACTCTTTAACCTTTTGGCGCCGGAATTTTTTTAATTTTAGCACACCCTGTATATAAAATGTGAATAATTCAGGAACAAAATACGTTAGAATTATGAAACAAACTGCATTTTGAAGAGAAAAAAACGGAGATTATACACCGTGTTTAAAATATTCAGTACCTATATTTGTTGAATAAATATATAAAATGCAACTTTGGAGGTTAGCGGTGCGGTACGTCAACTATAGTTGACGTTAGGCGTCTAAAGGTTAAAGCAGCGAATAGTTCTTAAATAAGTGTGAGATTAAAGGTGAAAATGGGACACGATAAGAAACTGAAAGAGAGAAACCAGCTGATGAAGCGCGAATAAACTCTCCAGCGACAACGCTTCAGTCCTCGGCCGTCTGCCAACACGCTCCCTGTCACCCACTCGGGAGAAACCGCCCAGGGATTCCTGATATCAGAAGGAGTCCCACTTTAGACGGTCTTAGTGCTTTCGGAAAGAAGGAGGAAAGGAAAGAAATCGATCATAATAAGACAAGACAATCTAATAGTGTAAAATCCATCTTAAAGTTCTTACTCCTACAATAAAAGTTGCTGGGAAAGTCAGACTTCAATAATAAGATTTTAATTTTTTTTCGACAGAACGTAGAATCACATTTAGTGTTCCAGTGACGGATGGTGTAAAATTAGTGTTCGCATTATATCTATGCTCTGTTTTGTATTCAGAGGCAAGGAATGCAGGCGCACGGGTATAAGGCAGGACGAACATTTCTTAGTGTCTGAGAAACACACGGAGAGTCGAAAAACATTTGGCTATATGGAGCGGTAGAGGTTATGTATATTTAATGTGTGTCATCCCCTTTATGTTTTGTACAATAGTAAGAAGTTAGGTACGTTAACACTTAACGTCAGAAACAACTGTATTTGTTTTTATTACAAGGAGTTTACAACGACATGTTTCGGCCCAATATGTGGGCCATCATCAGTTTGTGGTTAGACTTACGGCTTAGGCTATACTAGCATGCATGTTAGTATGCTAGCATAGCCTAAACTGTAAGTCTAACCACAACCTGATGATGGCCCACATGTAGGGCCGAAACATGTCGTTGTAAACACCTTGTAATAGAAACAAATATAGTTGTGTTCGACGTTAGGTGTTAACGTACCTAACTGCTTACTGTTATGTAAATCTCTAAAGAACCTGAAGCATAAAATCAAAAAATTCCTATGAATTACATTCAAAGATTCATTCATAACTCGCAGAAAAAAACATCACTTTACATTACAAAGACCACCTTCTGATGTATCTCTCCCTTATACAACAGCTTAGCTTTTTAAGAAACTCGTCCCCCTCCATGGAACCTGACTGACGTCACTGCCGTCATAAGACTAGGGTTATCGATGTAAGGCTTTGAGCTATTTGGCCCAAACGTGATCAATAAACATTTATTTGTGGGGCGTACAAATCATTTTTCAAATGACTTGAGTAATTAAATTTCGAATTTAATAATTGCCCAACAAGATGCTACTTCACTCAATTATTATACCAACCACTGCACATATATAAAAGTAATAAAATTCACACATTAAAACATTAAAAACGCTCCGACATGTTTCGGTCCTAGGACCGTCATCAGGGAGTCATATCGTCCTTGCTAATGTTACACTACAAAAAGTCACATTAATTTCGCTATTCCAGTTGGACGATATAGCTCCCTGATGATGGTCCTAGGGCCGAAACATCTCGGAGCGTTTTTAATGTTTTATTGTGTAAATTTTATTAATTTTATATATGTGCAGTGGTTGGTATAATAATTGAGTGACTTGACAACATGTACGGTGTAACAACGAAAATAAGATGCTACTTCTTCGGTTTATTACATTTCTGTAGGCAGCTCTACACGTTTCGGGTGTTGACATCCATCATCAGCTGTACCAGCTCCTGATGATGGGTGTCAACACCCGAAACATGTAGAGCTGCCTACAGAAATGTAATAGACTAAATACAGTCACAACATTTTGGACAATTATTAAATTAGATTCACGATGCACGGACCCATGTATATAAATCAATTACATTTCTTTACGCTTCGTATCAAGAACAAAACAAGCTGCAGCTATTATATGTGATTGATAATTGGTGATTATGCAATGTATATTCGTTAACTGCAGTTGGGTTGACACCCGGTGACAGCAGTACAATACACATTTGTACACACACAATACACAGAACAACACAATGAAACAGACTACATGGAACACTACATATAAAACAATAAGAATATATAAACAAATCAATAAAAATACATAATTTATAAAATTAAAGAGAAGAATACAAAACATACAACTATATATATATATATGTACATATATATATATATATATAATGACAAAAAATCGAAAGAACTGAATACGAAAGAATGTGATAAACGAAACAGCCATATAAACAGCAAACTTCATATGATCTGTGTAAGGTAAAGTGATCCCGTTACAGGCCCGGTGTGGCCCAGAGGGTGGGTAGAGGTATAGCTCTACTGTTCCATGACCGCGGCACTACAAGGGGGTGAGTTGTCAGCAGCACGCCCCGGCCGCACTTTACCCACTGGAAAGACCCGGTACCCATTATACAGGAGGCTGGGTGGGCCCCAGGGCCTGTCTGGACGGGCAGAAAATCTCTTCCCCGCCGCGATTCTTTCGCGGACCGTCCAGCCCGTAGTCAGTCGTTATACCAACTGAGCTACCGGGCCCACCATATGATATGTAAATAAATATATATATATATATCTTCTAATAACGTTTTGTGTTGAAAATATATTGCTCTGTAGATCCGTGTATTTTGTCGTGTTCGACTTGTTATTAAAGGGCAGTTAGTTTCACAAGAGTTTGTTTTTGTATCAAACGTTGTTACTTGTGCAAAAACATTGTTTTATATCAGATTTTATGCAAAAAATTCAGTGATTATTTTTATAACAAAAAAATTTCGTTTCAAACTCCCAACAAATTTTTGGTTAGTAGATAAATAATGATAGGTTATTGACAATAATACAGGGTTATTCATAAGACCGTGAAACTTTTAAAAAATTCGCAACAAATAAACTACTCAGCGGATCGTGGTAGTTCTTACGCCGATAGAGAAACCCTACACGTTTTTTTTTACATATTTCACAAATGCTTAATGTGTCCACCTTTGGTAATACGGCAGACATCTATGCGATAGTCCATCTCGTTCCACACGCGTGTCAACATATCACGGTCGACCAGAGCCACAACAGCGGTGATAATGTTGCGAAAATCTGGAGATTAGCGGGGAGTGGAGGCACAAAGACAGTGTCCTTCACAAACCCCCAGAAAAAAAAGTCGCGCGGGGTTAAATCCGATGATCGTGGTGACCACCGCATTAACTCGTCATCTTCTTTCCCTGTACGTCCTATCCACCTTTGTGGCAAGTTTCGATTGAGATACCCTCGCACGTCTTTGTAGTGAGCCGGAGTGCCGTCTTGTTGAAAGATGTAATCATTACTGTCTTCATTAAACTGTGGCATCAGCCGGTTTTCTAACATGTTTCACGAACTTATGAATAACCCTGTATTATAAAACACACAAAATGTTTAACTAAAATTCCAAGTTTTTTAAACTTTTGGTGCCGGAACTATTTTTTAAATTTTAGCACATCCTTTATATAAAATGTGAATAATACAGGAACCAAATACGTTAGAATTATGAAACAAACTGCATTTTGAGGAGAAAAAACGGAGAGTATATACCATGTTTAAAATATTCAGTACATATATTTGTTGAATAAATATATAAAATGCATCTTTAGAGGTTAGCGGTGCGGTACGACCACTATAGTTAACATTAAGCGTCAAAAGGTTAACTAAATGCATATTTCAAATGTAGTGGGTAGATGGGTAGATGCAAGTTGGTTTTGATATGCTTCACAATGGAAGGCTATTTCCATTCACTTAAAAAGCGTAAAGAAGTCTGGATTCCAACGATATCACAATAAACGGATTATAGCAGGAATTACCAAATTTAAGGTAATTTCTCTTGCAATATTTCCTTCCTTTTCCCCTGAAATAAGGCGTTCCACACATCCAGGTAATGTTTGGTTGCAACCATCCGTTGGCGCTGTGATGCGATCTGCAAAAATTGCCACCAGCGTATCTTCGTGTACTTTCTTACTACCAACGTAGAGCAGACCGACGATTATATGTCTGGTATTTAACGTAAGCATTGTGTTTTAAATGGCTGATAAAATTTTAGGCGGGGGAACGAGGAGGGGGAACGTGTCGGTAAGTAGGTTGGGATTAGAGAGGTTGGTGGGTGTGGTTGTGTTCGGTGCGCGGATACATTGAGAGGCTATAGATTTGAACAGACAGACAGATGGGTACGAAAAGAGATTTATGAATTGGCTGACAGATATTTAACACCAAAGTTGGCATGTATTAATCATTTACCAACGCTCTTTTTAAATATATGGTTGTTTAAAAGCGTCGAAAGGGGGAATTACTGTGAATAATCTATCGATCAAAACGTTGAAGCAAACAGCGGCTGTCGAGTTTAATGGCAGTATTCAAGAAATTTAATGAAAACCTTAAATTTAAGACGAAAAATTTCAAGAAACATGGCTTCGATTTTATATGTATGTATATATATATATATATACAGGAGGGTGAATCAAAAAGTAAAGGCAATTTTTAAATTACATGGTAACCAGGACAGAGAGGAGCTGCCGCATTGCGCAATATTGACAATACCTGTTGAAGAGTTCAGCCATGTGCAGTACAGCGCTCTGCCTGCAGTCGAGTGGCAGCAACGAGGGCGAAAACATGGACTGTCCTTTGTAATATTGCACCATCAAAGAACAACGTGGCGTAGTGCGGTTTGTTTGGGCAGAAGGAGTGAAACCTGTGGAAATTCACCGTCGTGTGTTGGCTCAGTATGGACAGAGCAACATGAGTCAACGGAAGGTTTATGAGTGGGTGGAAAGGTTTAAATCGAGTCGAAAACGTGTTACTGATGGAGGTCGTTCTGGTCGGCCATCAACATCGCGGGGCCGAAAAGCTTCTTCTGTGCAGGAATACAGAAACTAGTTGAACGATATAACAAATGCATTGTGTTGCATGGGGACTGTGTAGAAAAATGATATGTAAAATTGCTCACAGTTACTTCTATTAAAGCCGTTGAATGTATTTTGCTTTTACTTTTTGATTCTCCCTCGTATGTAATAAATTTGACTGCAAATGGGCTGTCACCCGGTGGCAGTGTTTATTATGCATGTACATAAATATGAAATGAAGATAAAATATATATGTATTAAGGATCTAAGAAATTTAAGTCGGGAGGGCTATATGAGAAGCATGTAGTAGGAACTTGGAATCTTGGGAACCATCTCAGCATTCGCTTATAGACACAAGGAAACCAAGAAAAACCTGTGTCGAGGTGGCCGGTCGCAGGACCTACCGAATACTGACTTCTAGCCAGCAATCCGGCAACGAAAACAATACACATGAAGTAACAAAGATATGCACAAGATTATAACACAATACACAAAAGACAATACAATACATGAAGTAACAAAGATATGCACAAGATTATAACACAATACACAAAAGACAATACAATACATG
>Ga0136643_10018241_pt1 | contig 10575 bp, 5 predicted proteins | sample TergutLab28metaG_FD_96883 | JGI IMG/M metagenome (GOLD analysis project Ga0136643, IMG submission 96883) | Labiotermes labralis P1 segment gut microbial communities from Petit-Saut dam, French Guiana - Lab288 P1 (version 3) (version 3) | ecosystem: Host-associated > Arthropoda: Insects >... | reverse complement strand
CGATGGGGACGAGGTTTTCCACCCGTCCAGACCGGCCCTGGGGTCCACCCAGCCTCCTGTAAAATGGGTACCGGGTCTTTCTCAGGGGTAAAGTGCCGCCGGGCCGTGCTGCCGGCCACTCACCCCTTTCTAGCGCCGTGGTCGTGGAAGAGTAGAGCTATTCCTCTACCCACCCTCTGGGCCACACCGGGCCTGTAACGGGATCACTTTACCTTTACCTCTAGAAATACTCCCCGCGGATTTCCGAATGGAGGTGAAGTTTACCTCCAGATTGCTTTATCTCCAGAGGAAGCTTTTTGCATTTATCTGTATTTTTGGAAAAAGACGATTCCAGGGAAATTAATAATGTGGTAGCTTATCCATTTGCTTTCCACATGGCAGTACAGCAGCCGTTCAAACCGCTCTGGTCACGCCTGCTGCTGCACGGTCGTGAACCATCTTGACATCATTTGCTCTGTGCTTTAAGTTGCTACTAATGTTACTGCTTCCGGCATCGGAGGAATTTGTATCGGACCTCCCTTCTCCTAGTCACCTCTCTTCGCGTGGTTCCTATCCTATTGATATCTTCGGCTTAGGAGACCCTCCTGGTAGCAATACTACCGCCGTCTTAGTTCCATACTTTCTAGAACTCACAAACCTCTTCACCACGGCAAGGTGGTGGTACTGTTGGGTGGGAGGGGGGTATTTAATGTGTAAGAAACCCGTAATCGATTAAGGATCTGCGTGGTCATTGTTGTTGGTCTTATTTTGTATGATCCACGTATAGATTTTGCGTGTCATTCCGATTTTTCTCAGATACTATACTTCTTCAAACCGAAGGGCGTGTATCCCGTTGCCTGGCACCATTACAGCATTGTGTCTACAACACTTTACCACACATGTCAACATTCTGTACACTGTCACCTAGTGCAGTGAAACCTACCAAGCTTCGTGAAATTCGTAACCTTCCTGGTTGTAATGTAAGGGTAAATGTAACTGACACTATTTCTCATTTGCTCTTTGAAACTTTTAATCTTGAAGACAATATTTGCAGATGATTTGCCTGCTGTGATTGGGTAACCTGTGCTGTTGCCCGTCTTTCTGTTCCTACATGAGAGCTTGGGTTCTTACTATTTGTACAGGTGTTTTGGACAAATGTACCGACGGAATCAAAAGAGAGGCATTCGCTTAAACAGAAGCCCAAGAACTGAAACTTAGATTGATCGCTTTTGTAGAATGTCATGCATTATTTATTATCTGTTCATCGATGCCTCTAGTTTGTCCGTAAAATCTCGTAGCTTAACTGAGTTATGTGAAGTTGGCTATAAGTTTCTTGTAATAAAACCAACTAGATGCACTAATTTCTCAAATTTATTTTTGGAATAAAACTCTACACGTTTCGGAGAGTTCCTCTGTCCATCATCATGAGTTTTTCACTGTACACACACAGCAATGGTATATGTCATACAGGTTTGCTGACATATACCATTCCTGTGTGTACAGTGAAAAACTCCTGATGATGGACAGAGGAACTGTCCAAAACATGTAGAGTTTTATTCCAAAAATAAATTTGAGAAATTAATACATCTAGTTGGTTTTATTATAAGAATTTATCACGATGCATGGTCACCTGAACGTCAAATTTGGCTGTAAGAGATAAAATATTTATTGAATTATTAGTCTAGTGCTCCTGAGGATGGGCGAAATTATCGTCCGAAACACATTGAGCTGATTGAAATTATTAATAAATTGTTATTGTTGCATCTAGTTGGTTGTTTATACTATTGTATCAGAGATGCACGGTCACACAAACATCGAACTGGGAATAGTCGCGAAGAACATCTCTCAGGACAAAGTGGTGTCCTGACCAATCACCTCTCAAGCGTAACACAGAAGAATTACTCGTGAGCTAATCTACTGAATTCGGAGCATCAGAATTTCTGCGTACACTTGTGACCACTTCAGACCAGCACGAAAGGAATTTGTTTTAGACAAAAGACTGGGAAAGAAGCTTGAAAGTTTTGCGGTGAGATTTCATTACACATTCCATGCCCAAGTTCGTAAGCATGTAGAGAAAGCCACGTAACCTTCGGTTTGGAATTTCAAAACCCCAACATCGTCCAAAGACGGCATCAAAATATTATTTATGGGTGCATCATTTATGTTTACATGAATGTCCGAAATCGGGAAGGTATGGCAAGTGCCATTCGAGGAGATGAACTATGTGGGGAGGTTGAAGTAACTCATTTGCCTGTATGGCAACAGTTAAAGTGTGACGAAGAATTTGCCTTCTTATCTTGCATTCTTTTCATACCTTCAGATGGAAATGCTTGTCTTCTGGTGTTTGTATAAGGTTCATATTTATAGACGGCGTATTAGCTGCGTCGTATCAGAAGCATTCCTATATAAGCCGTGTCAAATTGATTCCAAGGCAGCAAATGTTGCTTACAAACCCGGTGGCATTCCTACAATGTCATAAATAAGCCATTGAGGATCTTCTCCTTGAAAAGCAAACAGAGGGCATTAGATAAGGAGTTCCAGAAACAGCTCATTAAGTCTTTCCTATTGCTTTCTGTATATTCCCACAGATGTATTATTATTATTGTTATTGTATTTTACTCGCATATTGGAAATAGCATCGAACGAATTACATACGCAGTTTATCTCAAATTTCCTATATAAGTCGTGTCAAATTGATTCTAAGACAAATATTGTTTACAAACCCTGTGGCATTCCTACAATGTCATAAATAAGCCATTGAGGATCTTCTCCATGAAAAGCTAACAGAAGACAGTAGATAAGGAATTCCAGACCCAGCTCATTACGTGTTCTTTCCTATTGTTCTTTTATATTCCTACAGATATTATTATTATTATTATTATTGTATTTTACTCGCATTTTGGAAATAGCATCTACCGAATTGCATATGCAGTTTATCTCAAATTTCCCACAGGGTCTATAACTGCCCTCTTCTGCCGTGTTTTGAAGCCCATTCGTTGACTTACAAGATCATTTCTTGTGTCATAGCTCGGTATGATCATGATAAAGGGCACACAGATTTTCCAAAAATCTGTTAGCCACCTGAACATATACGCGCCAGGTGGGTGACTTGAATGAAGCTCAACACTGAGGCCCATCAGATGTTGGGCGCCACGGTACAAAATTTAACCGTCCGGGCGACCTAGCGTCCGGGATTTTGTGCACCACTTTTTTGGGACTTACCTGCTTACAAAATTCCGCTTACGTAACCGCAAGTGTTCGTTAGTTATCGCCATCAGACGGATCGTTGCAAACACAAATTCGAGCTACATTCAAGAAATCTGTCTAACTTGTCGAAATATATTCCTGTCCATCATTTGGGGATGCAAAGTAACGGCTGCAAATTGGCACTCTCCTCAGAAGTTCGCTCTTGCACAAATGTTATTGATTAGAGGAAATTAAAAATTACGGTTCTGGGTTGGCCATCGACGGCAATAAGGCGTATTTTTAATAGCCCGACCGGGAAAGAAACAAGCTAATGCTTTTGTCAGAATGACGTGAATTTCCGTCGGCGCCTTTCCTTACAAAAAAAAAAAAGAACTTTGACGACAGCTCGCGTCTCGATGTTGTTGAAATCGCGCGCGTCCCTGACAAGCTTCCGAGCTTGTTTCCTTCCTGGTCGGGCTAAGGACTTATCAGCACCCCGGTAGAAGATATACTGTTCAGTTATTTGACTGGCGCCGAGGTTGGAGAAACGGTGGAGCTATACCTCTACTTCCCATCTGGGCCATCGTGGCCTATTCTAGGATGAACTTTACCTCTTTATTTGACTTAATAATTATTACAGTCGACACAGTTATATTTGTTATAAAAACTATCCTTGTTTATATAAAACTGCTATTTTTCGACTCCTCTTAAATCGTCATAAGACCAAGAAAAATGTATAAGAAAGGGCTAGCTGGCAATCACAAAGGGCCATTTTGTGGGTAGATATCTCACCCTAACAATCCAGCCACGGAGTGGCAAATTTGGATTGTACAACTGCCCTGTCATACATTTTTGTTGGCCTGGTGTCTCCTCATGTCGAGTGGCAACATGTAGCCATTTTATGGATAAAAGTTACGACTGCATTCTTATAATATATACAGGGCGTTTCATAATGTTCTCCGTGATTACAAACATTTATAACAAGAAAACAAAACGACCTACATTAATGGAATTGTTCACAGCCACAAGAAAACTGAAAACCCTTTTTTTTTTGACAACTAGAGATGTTCGATGTGTGCACTAATGGTGACACAGCACACATCGATACGATATTCAAATTCTTGCCACACACGGGTCAACATGGGTGCATCGATATCATTCACTGCTGCAATGATCCGTGCCTTTAGGTCAGCGAGGTCACTTGGTAATGGTACTTTACGTACTTTGCACGAAATGCACGTTGCACAGTAACCACAGACTTATTCGTGTGATATTCCAACACACTAAACGACTACTCCCCCGGAGCGGCCATTTTCTCACTACATACACTCGCATCGCCTAGCGGCAGAAATGTAAACTACGATAAAAAACAACTTACTGGGAAAAATTATTTTGAGTTTTTCCTTCTATCTGTACAGGTTTCGTAAATACGTATCCTACGGTGTTCCTCTAACAAATTTTTTATAATCCCGGAGTACATTATGAAACGTCTTGTATAATTATGCTAGTTTTTAATTACTGTCGTGATATTAAGGCAGTAATTTTCATAAAAGGTTTCGTGCACATTGGTCAAGTAGTCCAAAAGCGAAATGGACCTCCCCCCTCCAACACACACACACACACATATCATAGTACGCCTCAAATCCTACGTGTTATTTAGGAGTTAAAGTAGGCTAACATTTGAAGATAGTCATTGATATCTGTAAGAGATGTTCAGGCTTTATACTGAACATTCCGTTGTTCGAATCCCGGTAGGGACTAGAGATATTTGTTTCGACCAAAACACCCAGATCGCCTATTGGGCCCACCCAATTTTATTTCCATATGAAGTTAATAAATCATCTCAGACTGGAGCCGAGGTTAATAATGAGTGGAGGTGTACCTCTATATCCCCTATACGTGTTCATGGCGTGAACATGGACAACTTTGTCTTCATATCTAACCATGCTGTGCGTAGCTCATAGTACATAGTGTCGAATTGTGTTATGATTAATGAGCAAGGAAATGGAAAGGTTGTGGAAGGATAGGGCCATAATGTATTTTCAGGTACTGTTTCTACACTCGGCTGCATGGAAACCATGGATCGTCTCAGTCATGATTTCGTATTTCATGTCTTTGCACCGAGATTGTACACGGGACCTACCGTTAAACCGGGTACACTGCTAATTGTCACTACCAATGTGACCGATCGGATACAATCAGATTTAATCGGAACGTTGCATTATGCATTTGTGTTGTTAAACAGATCACTGTGGTAGGGAAACGTAGAACAGTCGAACACTTGAAATATACCTATTCGTACAGGGTAAAGGTAAAGGTCAGCATGCCATGCAGGCATAGAAGGGGGTAGAAATATAGCTGTACTCGTTCTTTAGCCTTAGCGCTAGATGGGGTGAGTTGCCAATGCCACGCCTAGGCCGCTTTATTCCCGCCCCCTCAAAAGAGACCCGGTACAACAGACCACACAGTACACCCGGTACAACAGACCACGCAGTACACCCGGTACCCAATGTACAAGAGACTGGTGGGTCCCATGGCCGGTCTGGACGTGTATGGAGAACAGAAGGTCTCTTGTGTCTCCTGGGGTTCGAACGCCATAGCGAGTCGCTATACCAACTACGAAGTGGTGCGGATAAGTCCTTAGCCCGACCAGGAAGGAAATAAGCTACAGCGACCAAGCTCGGGATTTATTCATCATACTACCCACGAAGCTGAATGCACTTCTTAGACCGTTGCTCTAACTTTTGCAAGCCACTTTAAAAAAGTGCAGAATATTATCCGTCCAACCAGGTCTCCGCGGCAGCAATGACCTCCGCGTCGGACGAAAAATGGCGAACTTTCAATTGTTTTTTTCAGTCCAGGGAACAGGTGGGAGTCCGACGGGGCCAGATCCGGAGAATAGGGTGGGCGATCAAGACATTGAGAGCCCAGGTAGGCCGGTTTCTTCCGGGTTGCAAGTGCCCGGTGAGCCGGGGCATTGTCGTGCAAGAACAAGACCCCTTGGTGACATTCCCGCGGCGGTTCCTTCAAAATGTCCTCTAATTACACCAGCAGAGATGAGTAACACTCACCGTAGTTTGGCCCTTCGGAAGATAATCAATGAGGAGGACGCCGTCTTGATCCCAAAAAATCAAGGCGAGAACTTTTCCAGCGGATTTTTGCACTCGGAATTTTTTTGGGCGGGGTGAGCCGCTTTGCCGCCACTCCAATGATTGTTGCTTTGTCTCCGTGCCTTCTTATAAGTAGAAGGGAATACTAAATTAATATGCATTTCAAAGAAATAATACGTGTTACTGTGGGTCATATTCAAACTGAAGGTGAGATGCAATGTCAGGCTGTTTGTCACATCGTGAGTGAAACGTCGGTTCCACTAAAGGCGGGGGATTTGTTTTATAACTGAGCACATATCAGCATATCTAAAAGGGCGTGACCTCATTTGTGATAAGGAGACCATAGGTAAGAGTTGTGACACGACAGGAACTGTACGTGTAACGTATTTTTGAGACGCGTTCTTGCAACCATTGCAGTGGAAAAGCAGTAAGTATTACATATTATGAGAGTGTGTCTGTAGCCTTAGGTATACATCATGCAATGCGCATGCGCCGTATTGTCATCTGTGACGTATCCGGCTGTACCACATTTTCCCATAAACGGCACGATTTTCGAAAGAAAAAAGTTATTGAACATACGTGTTTTGATTCTATCTACAGTTTCTGCCCAAAACATTTCTCATTCTAAGAAGAAATGAAAGAGATATCGCCATAAATGTGTATTGGTCTTCGTGTAAAGTACCAGTTATTCTTGTTAGATTTTAATTAGATTTGCATTTTCTTGACAGACTTTCGAAAAAAAATTATCGAATATCGAATTTCATGAAAATCCGTCCTGTGGGATCTGAGTTGTTCCATGCGGACGGACAGACGCACGAAGATACGTGATGAAGCTAATATTCTCTTTTCTCAAATTTGCGAACGCGCTTGAAAATGGAATCTGAAAACGCGCCGACCCCAGTTAACAGATGTGTTCTAGAAGGTGTGTGTAAAATGTGCAGGACGAAATGAAGGTAATTAAATTTTGAAAAGAGGTCTAGGAGAAACGTCGATTATTAGACGGCCGGCGTAACGAAAACACGTAACAAACATTATGTGTGTGTGTGTGTGTGTATATATATATATATATATATATGCATATACAGGGTGTCCCAGGAGGAAAGGTCAATATATGCATATATATGATGTGAAAAAGAAGTGAAAGGATATAAGGCTGAACAGGAATGTCATATTTGAAGAGAGAGAGAAATTAATGATAACAATACAGGTATGCGCCGCGTAACGACGTTTCGATCAACGACGGATCGCATATACGACGGTGGTCCCATAAGATTATAATATTATAACACCATTGGGTTACAGTTGCCTACAGTACAGTAACATGCAGGGGGGACCGCGGTAGCACAGTGGTTAAGGTGCTGTGCTACAAATCGGAAGGTCGATGGTTCGATCCCCGCTGGTGTCAGTGGATTTTTCATTGACTTAAAATCCTCCCGATCGCATTATGGCCCTGGGGTCGACTCAGTCCCTAACAGAAATGAGTACCAGGAGTATTTCTTGGGGGTAAAGGCGGCCGGTGCATAAGGCTGACAGCCTACCACCATCCTGTGTCGTCACGAATCTGGGAGCCTTAACTTCCTGGAACCCTCTGGGCCCCTCCGGGCCTGTAATGGGACTGATTTACCTTTACCGTTATAGTAACATGCTGTACAGGCGTCTATCCTAGAAGCAGGAATAAACTATTGCATGTAGCCTAGGTGTGTAATAGGTTATGCTCTCTAGGTTTAAGTACACTCTATGACGTTCGCACAACGACGAAATCGCCTAACGACGCAATTCTCAGATAGTGTATCTATTTGAAAAAAAACAATGTTGCGTTTTGAAAGCACGAACGAAAGGAGAGGAAGGATGGAGGAAGATTTGTAGGAGAAAGACATGGTGAGGGTGAAATCTGTTATCCGTATTTTCCCTGTGCGATTTTGTAGTCACCAGTTCATCCCCGCAAGTGTGTGGGCGTCTGTTCGTTTCGTGGCTCTTACATTCATTCATTCATTCATTCATTCATTCATCCATCAGAAGTGAGACGACAGCACCTAATCTCGTCTTCTTGTTACACCCAGACCGACAGTATCAGAATGACAGTGGATCCCCCTGCACTGGAAGCCACACCCTGTGCTATTTGTTATGGGAATTAGCTAGGCAGCGGATTGCGACGAGTTGTCTGTCCCAGGAAGAACTTGTTGAGGGACGGACAAGCGACAGGATGCATGAAACTCGTCTCCAGATTTCATCAGACGCAGCCATATGGACAGGAACCTGCTATCGTCTGCCGTGTGACGTAACTGTGGGGATTTAATGGAGCTCTCTGGCAGTCATTGATTCATTACAACGAATACTGCACGTGTCTGATGCATACTTTGTATGTATGTGTGTATATACACACACATATATATATATAAAGGTAAAGGTAAAATTTTCCCGCTACAAGCTCAGTGTGGCTCAGAGGGTGGGTAGTAGTATAGCTCTACTCTTCCATGACCGCAGCACTAGAAGGGGGTGAGTGGTCAGCAGCACGCCCCGGCCGCACTTACCCCCTGGAAGGACCTGGTACCCATTGTACAGGAGGCTGGGTGGGCCCTGGGGCCGGTTTGGATGGGCGAAAAATCTCGTCCCCACCGGGTTTCGATCCCAGACCGTCCAGCCCGTAGCTCAGTCGCTATACCGACTGAGCTACCCGGCCCATATGTATATATAGGGATGGGCTGTGAGTTCTGACTGTGCGACCATCTCCGGAAAAAATTAATCCTGTGGGGTATGCTGGTAGAGGCACTAGATCGACGTAATCCATACCGTACGATCAAAAATAAATAAACTTGCGTTATATCAAGCTTCTCCGCCGCGGTGTGACTGAGCTCCACGTTCTTCTTGGATGTTACGCAGCGTAGATGTGTGGTGTATCGACGTTTCGGGACAGACTGCCGGCCCCATTTTGATCCTTGAAGATGGAGTCGATACGTTGTCCTGAAACGTCGGTAAATAGCTGTCAATCTACGTTGTGTAACATCCCTGAAGAGTGAATACCTCGTCAAGAAGCTTCATGGGTTAGAGAAGCAATGCCAGCCAAACACAAGTTGCGCTCCTGTCTGATTGGTGATTGAGGTAAAAAAGGTGAAGTTATATTTGTCACCGCCACTGAGACATGTAGAGGGGAGAAGAAGTGTAGCTGTGTTCATTCTTGACCTCGAGGTTAGATCTGAGTTGATCAGGAGAGTTGGTGGGCCCCGTAGGCAGTCTGGGCGATTTGTAGAAGAGAAAAATTTCTTGCTGCTGCCGAGATACGAATCCCTGACAGTTCAGCCCCTGTACCGACTAATCCTGTCAGTGATAGAAGGTTGTATTTGTTCTTTGTTCCACAGAGAACAGTTTGTAGCTGTCTTTGATGTTCCATTTGTGAATCTACATATGTATAAGACCACAAGCTGTGTTCCAGTTAACTAGAGTCACATAAGCCTTGCTGCTGCTTACCAGAGGTCACAAACACATACACAGAATATGTGTTACTGCTTTTCTATGCCAACAATTATTACGCGAATGTGACCAATGTTACGTTGTACGTACTGTACATTGCCTGTCTCTTTTGGTTAATATTCGGAGTTTACTGCGTCAATTCTTAAGGAAAAAACATGTGTATTCAGAACACATGATCCTTGTAAATAACCAAATTGACGCACAATTTTTCATGTATGCTTATTTATATTCTCTACATGGGCACATGGCTGTCCGAAACATGTAGAGAATAGAGATAAACATACATGAAAAATTGTGCGTTATTTACAAGGATCATACCAGGATGCACGGTCAACAAAACATAAAATTCAGAACACCCTTTTGTTACAAGCTGTGTAGCAGTAATGGCGATGCAACTTGGAAAACTTTCATTAAAAAGTGTCACTCAACTTGCTAAAAATATCGGTCACAAATATGGGCTGACCTGAGACACTGTGTATCATCTGGAGGAGGGGAGGGGGGATTTAAAAGGGATAATTTTCCTTGGAGAGAGAAACACATTCAGTGAACAATATGAAATCGGTAATACAAAGTACAGTGATACCTCGGCTAACGAAGATAATTCGTTCCGGAATCACATTCGTTAGCCGAAATCTTCGTTAGCCGAAATCTTCGTTAGCCGAAACAGCTTACGTTATCAGGCGTCTCACTTCTCGCTGTCTCGAACGTTAACAACCCAGTCGGTTTGGTGGGTCTCCCCTATGTGATGTGGTCAGCTCATTTCTTTGTCACACACATACAGACGGAAAAGATAAGCTCCTGGAATGGCCCGACCGTTCATGTTTGCTGCTTT
>Ga0136643_10018238_pt1 | contig 10576 bp, 7 predicted proteins | sample TergutLab28metaG_FD_96883 | JGI IMG/M metagenome (GOLD analysis project Ga0136643, IMG submission 96883) | Labiotermes labralis P1 segment gut microbial communities from Petit-Saut dam, French Guiana - Lab288 P1 (version 3) (version 3) | ecosystem: Host-associated > Arthropoda: Insects >... | reverse complement strand
TCCCGACTTAAATCTAGTAGTAACCAATGTCATGTTTTGTTTACATGTAAAATAACCACTGCCACCAGGTAACAACCCAATTGCAGTAAATAAATAAATATAAATATACATAATTTACATGAAAATAAAAATACATAATATGTGTAAAAGTGTGCAAAGCATTTTTCGTAGTATAACTAACAAGTTTGTATTGATACATAACATAACATAAATAAAAGATATTGAGTAAAAACCATGTACATTGGAATGTTAATTGGTAATATTCATCCAGGCTGCAGAATGTATGTTCTATAAGATAACTCCTTAGTTTGGATTTAAATTGCTTAGAATCTTTTAGATAAAATTTTAATATTTAATGGTAAGTGGTTATAAATCTTACTTCCAAAATACAAGACTCCTCTCTGCACGAATGTTAAATTTGTGGCAGACAAATATAAACTGTGTTTAAAACGTGTGTTTCTATCATGAATTTCAGAATTAGACAAAAACAAGCTTCTATTTTTTATTTTAAACTTTTGCTGTGTTCTATATGTAATATGTTTTCTTTTGGGTAATTCCACAGCGTCTGAGTTCTAATAGCCTATTAGAACTCAGGCGCTGGGGAATTACCCAAAAGAAAACATATTACAAGCTTCTACTTTTATTGACAAAATGAAGTAATGAAAAAATTTACAGAGATCCACTTTTTACTTTAATTTCTTTTATTCTTACTCAGAAGTATTTGAATGTTTGTCATATTTGCTTGTATGCATGCTTTACAGACACAGTGCATGTCAGAGCAACAGATGCAACAGGTTGCAGTGAATGTATTAGAAAGTATCTTGTGTACCTCTAATCTCAAATGTTGTGTATAGATCCAGCAGAACGTCATACTGTCAACCTGAGGGTTGTTTGACTGTGCATCTTCCTCATGAAATAAAGTGTAATGCCAACTTGATGTAACTAGGTAATTTTATTGATGTATTCTTAGCTCGACATGTTTCAGGTACATAGGCCCATCATCAGGAGCATTAGATGTTGAGTTGCAGCATGTGGTTTTTTGCATCAAGTTTTTGGATGGGTGGTGGTCTTGAGAGCCGCTGCGTAGGTCGTGTGTACGGTGCGGATGGTGCTGTCACATGGCACCATCCGCACCGTACACACGACCTACGCAGCGGCTCTCAAGACCACCACCCATCCAAAAACTTGATGCAGAAAACCACATGCTGCAACTCCTGATGATGGGCGTATGTACGCGAAACATGTCAAGCTAAGAATACATCAATAAAATCACCTAGTTGCATCAAGTTGGCATTTCACTTTATTTCATACTATCAAGTTAACATTTCAGTTCTATGTATGAAATGTAGCAACAGGTATAAGTAACCTACAGAATCTTGGCATTAAAATAGAGAAAAACATACAACAGTTTTGTTGACAGAAGCGTATGATACGTAAATGACAGCTCACTTTCATAAACGGTTTGCTTGTATGTAGTCCATATGTGAACATGGGGTTCAGCATGAGTTCCTTTGACCTCATGTGCCCATCGTACATGAACCACAGAGTTATCAAGTGTAAAATACCCTCAAGGGCAGTGCTGCTGCTGATTCATGTCCGAGGAGAACTGTGGCCTGAACCATCTACACCCGAAGCAGTATCATTATCAGTGTTTTAGGACCTATCATGCATGCCCTCCAAGACAACATTTGCCATGTGTGGATATGTAGATGGGTTGGCTGCAGATCTTTCTGGTTCATGCCTATTTATGACATTACTCTGAAACTGTCTTAGCAATGTCATCGAACCCTTTTTGATAAAATATTTTGACATTAAAATAAGCACTCCTCTGTGTTGTGCTGTCTTACACAGTGCGCAGTGTTTACGTGACTGCATGCTCCTGACATGCCCACAGACAGTGATAACCTCCTTCTACTTTTACCACTAGTCATTCCATAATGACATGTGTTTCAGTGTGTTGCGTGCTTTTCAGAATATGATGTCACACATATAAAGAGCCACAGATTTTGAGTCTTTCATCAGCATATAAGTTACTTTTTAAAGGATATTAGCAAGTAATAATACCATAGTAATTTTCTTATGATTGCATGTTTTTCATGTTTTTGGAAAGCGTTGCACTTGTTATACTGAATGGAGGTCTCATCTCACATAACTTGTTATGGAGAAAGTTACAGCTTGTCTTGTGGCCCTACAAGGAACAACTGTTTAAAAATTCATACTTCATGGCAATTATCTATGTCTTTTTGACTTATGTTAATTTGATTTTGTGGTTGTGTAGCTGAAGATCTGCAGTTTCTGTGCTGTTCCATTGTGTTAATTGGGATTCACATACGTACTTTTCATAACCCTCTTCTTCATGTAGGTTGACTACCACGGTAATCCTCGTACATCAGGTGGGGATCCTGTAACTGTGGAAGTTCTCCCATTGATGGCAGACTCTGGCAGCGAATCAGCAGTGCTAGAGTATCGGATTGAGGACATAGAAGATGGAACCTACAGGATCAAATTCCGATCCCCTACTGCAGGAAGATACATGTTGAAACTCTCTGTTTTTGAGCGCCCTATTAAAGACTGCCCCTTGTTCTTCGATGTAACTGAACACAATAATCCAACAGCAGTGTACGGTTCACGTGGCTCTGGCAAGGATGAATTTCTTCAACCGGTTGCAGTTGCTTTTGATGAATCCGATGGAGGAACAGTGTACGTTGTGGATACAGGAAATTCCAGAATAAAGGTTAGCGATTACAGGAACATCTGAAATGGATTTCTGTTGTAGAAACCTTCCATTTATTTCAAGAAACACAGTCCTGTTTACAAACTGTTGTATTTTAAGGGAAATTTGTAGTTAAGTTCTTCAGCATTTCCAAATATCACCAGTGCAGGATGCATTCAGCAATTTGAGTGTTTTTAAGTTCTTCAGCATTTCCAAATATCACCAGTGCAGGATGCATTCAGCAATTTGAGTGTTTTGTGGTCTGAAAACGTGTTTACTTCTGCTGTTAACTGTGCATTCCTTGCATCAAGTAAATGGTAATGTCTGTCCACATGTTTCTTTTCTGATTGATTGGATTTTAACAAAATTTGTTGTTGGGAATGTACACAGCAGTTTTGCAGGCAGAGCTAATGAAAATTTGCATTCATTCATTCATTCATTCACTTCAAGTGCAACTTTACATGAACAATGTATTGAGTATTTAGAATGAAGAAAGATGGTGTTGTGGTCAGGTGAAGCATGGGGACAGCTTTGAGTTACCCAGGAAAAGTAATGTCTTTCTGTGTAAAGTGTGATTAATTTTGCAACATATTCATATGTGCAGTCATTGAACATCAAGAGCAGTTAGATATGAAAAATATCAGGAACTCATTTGGAAGATCATGTTTGTTCGTTAGTGTCAGGATAGCATAGTCAGTACAGTGACCAGCTATGGGGCAGATGATCAAGGACAATTTGATGACTCACAGGGGCGATTTCACATCTTTAAACCATTTAGACTAACTCTGGGGCTTACCCAGCACTTTAAGTAATGTATGGGGTGGGGGTCTTTCTTTGGAGGGTGGAGTGGATGGGGTGTGCAGGGTACAAATGAGTGGAGTTGTACCTCCACTTCCAAATGTGCCTTCATGGGGTGCAGAGGGACAGCTTTACCTGTGCATATTCATGGATTAGAGATATATCTGAAATTGTTATCCAACTTTATATTTCTCACACTCCTTTTTCAAATTTTGCAAATTTGCAGTTCAGATGACCCTGGCAGTAGATATTAAAGGGCCAGTAACTCTGTTGCTAAGTTGGTTTGCCTCTTCATTGTGTAGAAGTTTAGTGTTATGTGCTTGTGCATGGTGTGTGTGGCTGTTGCAGGTGCTGACAACAGACCTGGAGTTCGTTCGTCACATAGAAAACGAGGGTCTGGCAGGGCGAAGTTGCACCGGTATTGCTGTGTCAAACAACGGACTTGTTGTAGTCAACTGGCGCACTAAGACTGTTACAGAGTTGTCTCCAATTCATGGTGACACACTCTTCAAATTTTCACACAATGCCTTCCAGGTAAAAAGACCTAAATTGAACATTTAATTTTTTATACTTAACATGCTCCTGGCTGAACCACGTTGGAGTGTCCTATACAAATTTTTATTCCTACTTGTGTGCTCAAAACCATGTGTTCTTTCTGTCTGTTAGTGACATCCATCCATCCGTCCATCCATCCATCTGTCCTTCGATCCTTCCTTCCTTCCTTATAATAAAACCAACTAGTTGTACTAATTTCTCAATTTATTTTTGGAATAAAACTGTACATGTTTCGGACAGTTCCTATGTCCATCATCAGGAGTTTTTCAGTCAGCAAACCTGTATGACATATACCATTGCTGTGCGTGCAGTGAAAAACTCCTTATGATGGACAGAGGAACTGTCCAAAACATGTAGAGTTTTATTCCAAAAATAAATTTGAGAAATTATTGCATCTAGTTGGATTTATTGTAAGAATTTATCACAATGCACGGTCACCTGAACGTCAAATTCATCCATCAATCCTATGGCACTCCAGCCTGTAGTGAGGCCTCCCACAATTTCTGCCTCCAAACTCATTTATTCTGCATGGTCAGCTTCCAGTTGCGACACCAGAGAAGTCTGGCAGCATCTTCTTTCACACCTTCCTCCCATTTGAACCTTTGTCTCCCCACTGGTCAATTACCAGTAAACTCAGCCTTCAGGGCTTGTTTTGGGTATATGGTCAAGAAGGAGTCTTTGTACGTTTCCAGTCTATTTCAGTTTCTTGAATTTATTGCAGGATACTATACCAAGAGGGCACACGGTGGCGCAGTTGATTGAGGCACTGCGCTACAAGCCAGAAGGTCGCAGGTTCAATTCTCAATGGTGTCACTGGAATTTTTCCTTGACATAGTCCTTCTGGCCGCACTAGGACCCTGGGGTTGACTCAGCCTCTAACAGAAATGAGTACCAGGAATATTTCCTGGGACTAAAGGCAGCTGGTGCATAGGGCTTACAACCTTACCACCTTCATGTACCGATTGTCTTGAAGTCTGGGAGCCTCAACCTTCTGGAACCCTCAGGGCCTGTTCAGGCCTGTAATGGGATTGCTTTACCTGCTTTATACTAGACCAAGATCTTTATATATGGTATACAGTTCTTCAATTTTTATTATATCTGATCCCTTAGTGACATCTGCTGGAGGATTAACTAACTTCCTGATTCATCATTACATTATGTGCTATGTACTTGACATATTCTCTTGTCCCAGTCACTTCACCATATGCTGAAATCACATTAATTCACCCATATGGTTTAGGCAGCATTTTCATTTGGAACACTGGACCAAACTTATTATCCTACATGATGTGAGATCACAGATGACCATTGTATGAACAGTACCCATTGTCAAATCCTGAAAACTTACAATCACAAATGAAGGTTGGTGATAAATAATTGTTGCGTACTATACGTACAATGTCTGAAATATTACATTTGTTACTTTGGATTTAATTCGAGAGCAGTAACTTTCAGTAGTTACCTGCAGTAGAAAATATGTTGAGTTTGTACTTAACAAGATTTTACACAAACAGAAACACCAACAATTGCACATGTAATTCACTAATACTCTGACATCTTTTTGATCATCTTTAGATCATCACCAGGTAGTTTTACCCCAAAAAACCTTACAAAAAACAGAAATGAATTATTAATTAGATTTGAATCATTGAAGTTCTTAAAAACTGTAGATACTTTGAGGTTTGTGGTAGATGTATGTGCAGAATTTGTCCACATTATATGGACCAGTTCTGCACATACATCTTCCCTGAACCTCATGATATCTACAGTTATTAAGAAGTAAAATAATCTTAATCTATTCAATAATTCATCCGTGTTTTATATGTGCATGTTTAATGTAAAACTCTCTGAGGATGATCTAAAGAAGAACGAAACATTTGGGAGTATTAGTGAATCACATGTGAAGGCATATTTGTCCATTTATTTGTATTTGCTATTAAATTGTTCATTAGTGCATGGATATGAATGCTGTCAAGATGGTTTATTAATGTTTAAACTTCACTTCCCTGTGATGGAATTGCAAACTGTTGAGTTGGCCACCGTCGTCCAACACAGGACGTCCATTCCATGGCAATGCAGCAGCTGTCTCTACACACTGTTCTGTACAATGTCCATTTGATGCTGAAGAAGGTCAACTGTCTGCACTGTATGATGTGTGACATCCTTGTTGACTTTGCCTCGTCTAATATTTTGACATTCTTTAACAGCACATGGCTTACCAAATCTTTAACAAATACTACATTTTTTCAAGTTGCCATCTTAGTGCATTTCTTCTGCTAAACTGTGGCAAGATCTGTGTCCATGATATTCCTTCTGCACAAACTTAAGAATGGGGATGAGGAGCTCATGTATAGCTTGGCATACTGTTATTGCCTTTAATGTAACAGTGACTAATTGGCTCATTAGTTAACTACCTAAATCAGTAACTAATTCATGGAACAGAGTCCTTCTTGGAAAGCTAACAGTTCTTCACTTAGTCAAGAAATCCCCCGCAGTATATGGAATTTGAATGTTCATCACCACGTTCGAAACAGCCTGCCACTTGTCCCTGTCCTCAGCCATACCAAACCAGTCCATGCCCTCCCATTGCATTTGTTTCAAATGTATTTTAATATCATCTTCCCATTTATGCCTTGGTCTTAAGGGTGGCCTTTTTCTTTCAGGTTTCTGTGCCAAAATTGTGTATACTTGTCTCTTCTACCCTATAAGTGACACATGCCCCACTCACTTCATTCTCCTTGATTTGATCACCTGAATAATGTAGTTATAAGTACAGATCATGAGGCTCGTTATGCAGTTGCCTCCAGTCTCCTGTTACCTTGTCCTTGGGCCCAAATTTTGTATCTTCCTCAACACCCTGTTGTCAAACACCCTCAATGTGAGAAACCATGTTTTATAATAATATAATGTATTTATTAACTGCAATTGGGTTGTTACCCAGTGGCAGTGGTTATTTTACATGTAAACAAAACATGAAATATGTTACTACTAGATTTAAGTCTGGAGGGCTACATGAGAAGCATGTAGTGGCAACTTGGAATGTTGGGAACCATCTCAGCATTTGCTTATAAACACAAGGAAACCAAGAAAAACCTGTGTCGAGGTGGCCGGTCACAGGACCTTCCTAACACTGACTTCTAGCCAGCAGTCCGGCATCTAAAGTTAAAAAAAAAATCCCAGCAGCAGTGCACACACAGTACAACAAATACACATAAGATAACTACAAAAATACACATGGCCAACCAACAACAGTTAACACACAAGACAACTTAAAACTAGCAACAATACACATGAGACAAATTAGAATTTTACAACATGTACAAAAGGTAAAAACACCCAAGCAAGAGAGTAGTGTGTACAGCAGGCATAATTATAGATCTGTGTATTTTAATCTTTATATTTTTGGATAGCATACTGGAACAGAAAATATCCTGCACTGAATGGTAGCAGAAATTTCCTGCATTATTTCAATGTAACCTCCTCATCTATAGAGACATGCAGTATTACCCCCTCCTTCACTGTCAGATCCCCTTAGGCACTGAGATTTACATTCCTTATTTGTAACCTATTTCATTGTATGGATTTTGAATTTGCATTCTGTATAGCTGCAGATGAGCACAGATGCTACATACCTTGAAAAACCTGTGCTGTGCTGGATTACTTCTTTATAGGGTATTTGTGTGTGTGCGTACATGCATGCACGTGCATGTATGTGCATATATGTTGTGTACGTTACATAAACCTTTAATTTATTTTATTTATCTCAGTATTTAACCAACTTGATGCACAAAATTTGTTTCACAATAAGTTTTATTTTGTGCATTAAGTTGGTTAAATACTGAGATGCACGGTCAGCAAAACATCAAAACTTAAATTTCTTACTTACTAATGTCATGTGTAATTTCCTAGGAGCCAATTGATGTGGCAGTGGACAGAGGATATGGTCACATCCTTGTAGCTGACAATGGCCTCAGTTGTGTCTTCATATTTGATTCCGATGGAAAGGTTCTTTTCCAGGTATATTTTGTTATTTTAATAATTTTAAATCATGGTATCCTTAATCAGTGTGTTCCAGGCACCTCTCTTTGACAGTAATGATTCTGTGAGTTGTGTTTAAAATTTTGGAATTTACCGTAATGTGAATGAACTAGTGGGAATAAGACGGTCATGCAATTTATCAACTTGCGAGAAGCCATCTCCTGACTGAACCCAGTGTTTCCAACAGTAGTGTTGCCCATAATTTGTACGGTATAACTCCACTTATCTGGATTAGTTGGGGTGGTGAGCCATCTGGATGTGCAAAAAATCTGGATAATTGGTTTTTTTTTTTTATTATAAACAGGCTACATTTGCGGTTCGAAGTTCAGCTCTTACTATTTACAGTATGTACCTGTGTCTGAACCTTTCAACCATGTCTGATTTGAAGTTCTAGAAGCCATAACACTACTGTACTTGATCTAATAACTGGTAATTTCAAGGCAAGTTAGTTTTGTAGAATTCTCAACAGATTTACCGCAAGTGCCAAGCCGATCAGGATAAATGGTGATCCAGATAACCAGCGTCTGGATAAGGGGAATTCTACTGTATCTTAAATGGCTTTTTGTCTATGTATCATTTGATGATGTGCAGTATGCTGTTTCCGGGCACATCTCAGCCTCCAGAATACAACGCTGTTGCCCTTTTCAGGTATTTCAGAATATCCAAATAAGATTACAGTTCACTATGTCAAAATCTTAACTAAATCCAAGGTAAAAGTAAAGTTGTCAATGTGCATGCCTTGAAGGCATGTGGAGGGATTGGAGGTGAATGGTCGTTGTCAACCCCATGGGGAAGAAGCTACTTGTACCCATTGAACAGGACTCATTTGAATCCAAATGCTTTAAAAATTTGATGCTGAGCAGGAAGCCTTATTTCCACGTCTAGCATCCAAATCAGCTGGAACATTTTTTATGTTTGCCATCCCGAAGTGTTTAACACATATATAAAATTTATGAAATTTTTACACATTAAAACATTAAAACGCTCCGACATGTTTCGGTCCTAGGACCATCATCACGGAGCCATATCGTCCTTGCTAAAGTCACACTATAAAAAGTCACATTAATTTCGCTGTACCAGTTGAGTATTGTGGCAGCATGCCATGTTGTGTAATGTCATGTAGCGAAGAGTGCCCTGCAACGCAACGAAGCACAGAATGCACATCCATAGCAGGGCACTCTTCGCTACATAACATTACACAGCACGGCATGCTGCCACAATACCCAACTGGTACAGTGAAATTAATGTGACTTTTTATAGTGTGACTTTAACAAAGACGATATGGCTCCCTGATGATGGTCCTAGGACTGAAACATGTTGGAGCATTTTTAATGTTTTAAGGTGTAAATTTTATAAATTTTACACGTATATATGCGCAGTAGTTGGTATAATAATTGAGTAACTCGACAACATGCACGGTGTAACAACGAAAATATGTTTAACACATATATAAATATACAATGTTGTATCAGTCAAACACAACAACACTTTATTATGTTTATTATTGTATTAGGGCAACATGTTTCTATTCTTGTAGAATCATCTTCAGGCCCTTATAAGATACAGATCCTTATCTGTATCTGGTTCTGTATCTCAGAAGGGCCTGAAGATGATTCTATAAGAATCAAAACATGTTGCCTAATACAATAATAAACATAAAAATGTCATGTTGTATTTGACTGATACATCATTGTATATTTACATCTGGGACATGTTACAGAAGTCAGGTTTTTCCTTCATTTCACACATCATCATTTGTCTCATATCTCATGTCATTAATGTTAAGTAGGTTTCTTTGACTATCTTTCTCAGTGTCTCAGAAAGCTCTGTAAACACACATTGCTGCTTCACGTCTCACAGTTTAGTGCACAGCCCACGTACGATCATATCCATGCAATTCAGCATATCTGTTGGCAGTGAGAATATAAGGCAGGGAAATGAATTTTCTCGCCATCTCTGATACTTGTTAGTTCTTGTTGATGATTGTGTGATTATGAACTTCACAGGTGGGAAAGAAAGGTAGTCAGAGAGGTTACTTCAACCTGATCTCATCGGTAACAGTCGGACCAAGTGGCGAGATCATTGTTGCCGACTCTCGTATCCAGGTATTCTCTGCAAAGGGGGACTTCCTTGAAGAACTCTACCCAGAAGGAAAAGGTTAATATTCTTTTATTTATTTCATTTCTTGCATTAAAGGAGGATAATATAAGTGCATCTACAGAATTTTATTAATCCTTTCACTGTGACAGAAACAAGAATTTCAATTGGCTATGTGTGTAATGATTTGTCCAGATACTGACATCAGCACAATATTAAATTTCTTGATATATATTTTCCCTTCCTTAACTCTGCATATTACGAGCCTTTTTTTTTTTTTTTTTTTTTCTTCCCTCCCCCAGTTTCCTTTTATTTTCATTTTTTTTTTTTGTTATTTACTCTTTTTTTTTTTTCCCACTCCAAGTTTATTACATT
>Ga0136643_10018236_pt1 | contig 10577 bp, 7 predicted proteins | sample TergutLab28metaG_FD_96883 | JGI IMG/M metagenome (GOLD analysis project Ga0136643, IMG submission 96883) | Labiotermes labralis P1 segment gut microbial communities from Petit-Saut dam, French Guiana - Lab288 P1 (version 3) (version 3) | ecosystem: Host-associated > Arthropoda: Insects >... | reverse complement strand
ATCCCACCTCCTGGAGATCCATCCTAATATTATCCACCCATCTACGCCTAGGTCTCCCCAGTGGTCTCTTTCCCTCCGGTTTCCCCACCAAGACCCTATACGCCCCCCTCTCCTCACCCATACACGCCACATGCTCAGCCCATCTCATTCTTCTCGATTTTATCACCCGCGCAATATTGGGTGAGGAGTACAAGTGATTTAGCTCCTCGTTTCGCAATCTCCTCCATTCCCCCGTTACCTCATCCCTCTTACGTCCAAATATTCAATAGATACATTCCTAACATAATTTCTTCCTACTTCTTCTACTTCTGGTATTCCTTGTGCTGAATCAGAGTGACATAGATGCATGTTTATTTCAATATATGCTCCCTTTCCAGCAACGACATACAAATTACAATAATTGCTAGCATTGTCTAATGTAGATTCTTCTGAGGCACCTCTAAATTCTTTTTCTAACACATTTGATTCTCTAGATATGCCTAGCTTTTTGACTAATCCGCCTGATTTCCCTGCTACATTTTCTTGGCATGTATGCTCTGTATTATGAACATCCCCATCTGACTTTCCTGTGCAATGAGTTGTAATATCTTTAACGTGTTGTGACTTCTTACGTACGTATGTCAGTCCAGCATATCTCATACTTCTGCTTCAGTCCCCATCATCACTTTTACTATTCAATTTACTATCATGAACTCACACCACTGCTGCAGACTCATATTCTGATGACTGTGTACTTTTCCCACCTTCAGAAACTTGGTGTAAATTCCATTAGGGACTTCCTGTTCGAGAAAAACAGCTGTGTGTTTCAAAAATGGCTTGTCAGCTGTCAATAAGTAATTGGGAATGGAGTGATGGAAGTGTGGCACTTAACAGGATTAACGTGGAGCAATAACATTTACATCTGTTGGTACACATTATTGCATCTGAAGAAATCTTATAAAATGAAATGTTAAAATTTTTTTCCATACTTAACCCCTTCCGATCCTACTTCGGACCTCGTCCGATATTATGATTTTCCTCTTCCGCTCCGATGTCGGGTGACGTCCGACGCGTTTTTTTTTTTGTCGCGTCTGTGCGCCCGCTCCGCTGTTGGAGCCTGTTCGACACTTTTCCTCGTGTAGTACCGACTTTAGCCAACAGATAGCGCAGGTTGTACTCTTTCTGTTTCCTGGCAGGCCATGTGTTTTGATGTGAACAGTTGATTGTGCGTTGTATTCGCCCAAAATAAATAAGAGCTGGGGAGTTTGCGGTTGGCAGAGAAATTGGATTGGAAAGGGTTAATGGGGTATTGGAATATTTCGTTACAGTGGTCAGTGATGATGAATTTTATGACAGGTTTGATAATGGTTTTAGTGACAAAAACATGTAAATACGAGTTTTATACCTTCACTCTTCACTCTTCACTCTTTTGAGAGTCAGTTGTATTTAATTTTTATAATGTCCAAATGAAAAATTTTAAACATTTTAAAAAGTCTTTGTTGATTCTGACAATTAGCCTTTTGGCGTCGGAATTATTTTTTTTTAATTTTAGCACACCCTGTATATAAAATGTGAATAATACAGGAACCAAATATGTTAGAATTATGAAACAAACTGCATTTTGAAGAGAAAAAAAATGGAGAGTATATACCATGTTTGAGATATTCAGTAGTTATATTTGTTGAATAAATATATAAAATGCAACGTTTAAGAGGTTAGCGGGGGTGGTACGACCCCGATACGGGTCGTTAGGCGTCAAAAGGTTAATATAATATTTTGTATTGTCAGAGAAGCTTGGAGTGTACATTTTTGTAATTCGGTTACTGTCTTTGATGATTAGCAGGTTTTGAAAAGAAACATGTAGGAGATTCTGCTTGCTGTTATTAGTTTTGCAGGTAAAACCTTTCATTGTTTCTATTTTGATGCAATAAGATTGTGCGCTTCACACAATTCTGTCCTGTCGTCCCAACATATGACGTCGTCGCGCAAACGGAAACGGACCAGAAATAGAACGTTTCACTCGAAGATGGAATGAATATAATACATCTGGTTCCTAGATTAGTGGCAGGCCTGCCTAGAATTGCTTTGGCCTCAACACGGGTAACAGATTACAGTGCAAGAATCAGTAACAGGTGTGCTGGGAGAAAATTATTGTTGAAACAAAAATCAGATATTTTTGTGGGATGCCGGATGCCAGTTGCCGAGGCAGTTTAAAAATGTAATCTTTTTGTGTTTTCTGAACACTGTGTCCCTCACAGACAGATAAGTATGTGCATCATTCTTAATCACTGCTAAGTAAATGGGCACATTTGTGAATGACTTATTTGCTAATGTTCATGGGCTGTAGGAGCGTGCCGGTTACACAACATTGAACTTCCATAACCCGCAGAATTTTAAGAGAACTTATTTCTACTTACATATTTTCAAATTCTTTCAGTCTTGTGTTTAGATTTGTTCCTATGATAATGTAAACCTTCATTACAGGTATGCTTTGTATTCAGAAAGTTGCAGGTTTGAATCTTGGTCTAGAGACCAATTATCCTGATTCAGGTTTTTCCTGAATTTTCCTCAGTTCCTCCACACACACACACACACACACACACACACACACATGTAAGGATGGTACCTCAAATCAATCCACTACCATTTCCTTCCATGCCTTTTCCAATTAATTTTTCACTGATATCCTTCCATTCCAAGTGCTGTACTCCGTAATGTAAACAGACTTTACCAAGGAGTTTTTTTACTTTCGAAATGTTTCATGGTTTCACAGTGCATGGCTAAATGTAATTTCACTTGTGGCCATAAGGAAAGTGAGGCATTTACTGTAACGATTGTCATGAGACTCGCAAATTCTCAACAGCATTATGTGCAAATCTGTGATATCAATTTCACCAAAAATTGAGAAGGAATGTGGCAACTATGAATAGAAATTCATTGATACCCCAAGATAAAATGTTGCTTTTACTTCGCCGAATTTTACAAAATGTACTGTCACTCAAGACATTTCTGTGCACGTCCGTATTGAATGTTATCCACAACGTACCGAAACTGCGGAAAATATGCATAAAATTTCATTTATTTCTTTAGGTAAAGTGTGGCTTGCAATACATTGATTGTCATGTAACTTAACATCTGCCAAACAGCATTATATAGAAATCTTCTGTATCTAATTCAATACAAATTATTAAAAAAATACTGGATTTACTGGGACCACTGATTGAGTTAATTATCATGAAATGAATTCATGCAAAGCAACTTTTGTGAAATACTCCTATACTGTATTTCATGAAAATTTGAGAAACAGTTTTGATGATACTAGGTCACAGACAGACTGACAGATGGACGTGCTCTCCACGTAACATTTTTTTTGAGTTCGTGAAGAACATGTAATAGTCTGAGATATTGGAGGTGTTATTAAGTAAACTTTAAGTAAAGAAAATAATTAACATCACTAATTTGACTAACTGGGGCACGCGGTGGTGCAGTTGGTTGAGGCACTGCTCTACAAACCAGAAGGTTGCGGGTTCGATTCCCCGTGATGTCACCGGAATTTTTCATTGACATAATCCACAGGGTTGACTCAGCCTCTAACAGAAATGAGTACCAGGAATATTTCCTTGGGGGTAAAGGCGGCCGGTGCTTAGGGCTGACAACCTTACCATCTTCACTTGCCAACTGTCATGAAATCTGGGAGACTCAACCTCTTGGAACCCTCAGGGCATGTCCAGGCCTGTAATGGGATTGCTTTACCTTTTTATGACTAATTCCATGTGACAAGAGTCCTCCTTGAGAGAATAATAGATAGTCATTTTACTCAAGAAATTTACTGTCTTTTTATGCAAAGATTCTGTGTTGAACACAAGAACCCTTCCTATGTGAACAGTCTGACTTCTGCCTACTTGGCCAGCGTGACGGATTGTGCTATTAATTTAGGCATTCCTATGCATTGGAATTTTATTTATTCCTGAAGAGAAAGTGATGGTAAAGATAATTGCGAGTAGTTGGGACTCGTGGGTCACTGACGAAGCTCAAAATTTATCAAAGGCGAGGGAAGGGGAAGTCATGCAGAAAAATTCTCATCCTGGGTTTTAATTACTTATGTTTGTATTGGCATGCTTGTGGTGTTGTCTGTGTTTGAGTATGATTTTAGCATATCTGTTGGTATGCTGCCACCTTGGTTGAGTTACTAAATCTAGTTTGGGACTGCTTACTGTGAGGTTATGTAAATGTGAAGTTCTGTCTATGCCAATGCGTCGGATTGTCGATGTGTCTGAAGACATGGAGGTACACCTGTACACATTTTCAACTTTGGCACTGGTCAAAGGCCAACTGTATGGTCGGCAACTTAGCCGAGGAAAGCGGCCTGTGATACCCACTGGGTAAGAGGCTGTATAAGTCCCAAAGCTTACAGAAAGGATAATCACAGCTTCTGCTAGCATTTAGATCTAGTCCTTTTAGACTACAACCGGTTTGATAATAGCTGTGCCAGCTACTTATCGGATTTGTATGAACCCTGTAACCGGCCAGGGTCCATAGTTCAAATCTTGGACAAAGCAACCAAGAAGATGACAAGATAAACTGGTCATCTATATTGAAGGGGAAAAGGTAAACTTTTTTTGGTTTGCACACGTTCACCTGCCAGGCCATACGGATAAGGTGCTGACTCGCCTCGTTTCCATATACGGTTGGATTCTCATGCTTTTTACCGGTGTCGCCTGTGTGCCAGTGTTCGTTGTTTACGGGATATGTTTTCATTTGGGTTTTCCCTGCAGTAGTTGGTTTCTTTGACTGAGGGGGAGAGACATGTGGATAGGGTGCTGATGCATCTCTTTTCCATATAAGGTTTGTATTTTGCTTACGGCAATGGCCTGCTGTGCACAGATGTTCATTTTATCATGCGAATGTTTTTATTTTGGGTTTTCCCTAAAGTGGCTGTTCTTTGGCAAGGGGGAGAGATATGTAGGAAAGAATGAGCACACAGATTCATTCACTCAGGTGTAGAATCTCAATGAGTAAAGAATCAGCGAAGCAGTCAGTCGCGAGATTTTCAGCGAGTAGAGTTACAGAACAAGCAAGCAGCTTCTATTCCTATATAAATACAATACGTCAGTCGATAACACAACACTTCATTTATATACAAAAATAGTATATTTTGTCAGGGCGACATGTTTCGACCTTATATAGGTCATCCTCAGGCCCTCCAAGAAGACACACTCAAGAACTGTTTATGTTTCATTGCATTGTGGGATCCCAAATGCTTAACAAGTTGTAAGCATTTGGGATCCCACAATGCAAAGGAACATAACTTTTGGATCTGTCTTCTTGTAGGGCCTGAGGATGACCTTATAAGGTCGAAACATGTCACCCTGACAGAATATAATATTTTTGTCTATAAATGAAGTGTTGTGTTATTGAGTGATGTGTTGTATTTATAACACTCTGGGATGGAAAACATTAAAAAAAAAAAGCCTCTACCCCCCTGTATATATGCCCGAGAAGGAACCGTGCTTTTGACAAGCTTCAAAATTATTGTAACCGAGGTCGGGCAAATAACACAGACGGTTACAAACCTTTACAGACCTGCATTTGCACACCTGAATGAAATTAGCAAAACACCCCTAAGTAATTCATTTTATGTACTTAGGCAACAAGGAAATTTACTTCATTTTTAACACGTGCCGCATAACCTGTTTTATTTCCACGAAATGCTGTTTATTTCATAATTTTATCTTTTCTGTTCAAATACGTTTTTCATAAACCATGCGCTGACAGTTGTAAATACCGACGCTGGTAGGATAAAGGTGAACATGAGTCACGTTGGTACTCTTGTTTAAAGATTTTCATGCTGTTAAAAGTTTAAAAGTTTAATTGTGTGTCAGTATCATGATGCAGGTGATTAATTTAAATATTTATATATTTAAATATGTCATTAGTTTTTTATGTCTGTTACATGTATTTTTAGGGTGATATTTCTGTGCGAAAAGTACCCTGATCAAGAGAGTTTATGCTATGACTAGAAGTGTTATTTATCAGAGATCTTGGAGTAATTTCACCCTATAACAGGGCACGAAGGCTCAGAGGGGGAGTAGAGGTATGGCTCTACCCTTTCTTTAACCTTGGTGCTAGTTGGGGGGTGGGTGGTCAATGTCACGCCTCAGCCGCTTTACCCCCGGGAAAGAGACCCGGTACTGGGTGGGTGGGCCCCAGGGCCGGTCTGGACGGGTGTGGAAAATCTCACCGCTACTGGGATTTGATCCCCAGACCGTCCAGCTCATAGCGAGTCGCTATACCAACTGAGCTATCCCACCCCACAGAGGTCTTTGAGTGGGAGGAAGAATGAATTCAGTTTGTAGAAAATTTAGACAAGATGATTTTTTTGCCTGTGTGGAATAACTCCATAACCAGAATAAGCAAGGTGGTTAGAGATCATTAGAGAACAAATTGGGATGTTATGCCACACCCTTAGAAACAAGGGTTAGATTTGTTTATTGGTGCTTCCTAATTCCATTATTTCCAATTTTGTGTGCATGCTTCCTATTAACGTTGTACTGCCATGTATGTAGTTCCCAATGGAGCCATCTCAGGTCAGTCATTGGAAGAGTACATGCAAGGAAATTTTATGTATTTATTTATTTACTTGCTGAGTCTCTACATACATTTACACATATTTTGTTTATTTATTTACTTTTGATCTGTTTATTGGATTGTGTAGCATGAATTCAGTTATTTGTTTACTAGCACTTATTTATTTATTTATTTATTTACTTATTTATTTATTTATTTGTTTATTTATTTGTATTTGCTTGAAGTATTGCCTTATCTGTGCATAATTAAAATCAAAATTTGATGTACAATTATGGCTGTTGTTCTTATGTAGAAAGGTGTACCATTCAAAGGAAATAAATAAGACTTTGGAATTTGTATACAAATAAAATAATATTATGAATATAGTGAATTATTTTTGTCTCTAGCTAAGACTTATGTTCCAGTTGCATTTATTTCAGCTGGGCTGAGTCATATTACAATAATTTTCCACGGAACCATGTCCATGTTGCAGATGTCTTTTCCATGATGCAGAGTTTATCGTAGTAGTCCTTAAATAGTGCGTCCATATTGAAATTTTTGTAATGTAGCTATCGACACACACCATGTATGCTTCAGCTCCAAAGCAATGTGGCTTTTATTTTTTGCTTTTTTTTTGGTCATTCAGAAAATAATGACTGTTTATGACCCATTGCAATTCCTTATGAAAATATTACAGACTACTTCAAGCTTGAATAATTTCAAGTCATACATAAGGCTAGAGTTTTTGGTGTATTACCAGATTTGACATTGACTTCACTGCAGTTATTATATCCCGAAATGTATGAAACTAATTTAAAATTCACCAAGTCAGATTTGGTAGTCGTGTGATGATAGTCTTGACTGAACTGGTAGAGAAATTTGTGGTCAAGTGGTTGGCCCTCATTCTTTTGTATCTGGGAAGTAATGGGTATATGTCTTTCCCTCTAGTCTTGTTAAACTGAATTAAATTTGTTGTGGTTGTCCCCAGACCATTAAGGTCTTTACAAGACTTAACTGTTGCTTCCTTCCACACCCTTCTCAGTTTACAACTCACTCTTCCTTCTGATCCTATGCAATGTTGTTCAAGAAGCACTGTTAAGTAAACCTTGAATTGTTAGTTGACCTGGGATAGATGCAGGCAAATACCTGGGGTTGTGTAAAAGATATTTTGAAATGGTTTGTGGTGTTAATATTATATTTTCCACTGTCAGTGGTTGAAACTATGGCAGTTTCCTTGTGTAGATTAATTAAATTTGTTTTAATTGCTCATGGATTTGTGATATTCAGTATAGATTTATACTAAAGAAAGTAGTTCTGCACATGTCACATGTGTTGCCATTGAATATTCTGTGTTACTCAGTAGTGCTTGATGCTAAAGAAAGTAGATCTGCACATGTGTTGCCATTGAATATTCTGTTACTCAGTACAGCTTGATGCTAAAGAAAGTAGTTCTGCACATGTGTTGCCATTAAATATTCTGTGTTACTCAGTACTGCTGGATGCTAAAGAAAGTAGTTCGGCACATGTGTTGCCATTGAATATTCTGTTACCCAGTACAGCTGGTGTTAAAGAAAGTAGTTCTGCACATGTGTTGCCATTGAATATTCTGTTACCCAGTACAGCTGGTGTTAAAGAAAGTAGTTCTGCACATGTGTTGCCATTGAATATTCTGTTACTCAGTACTGCTTGATGCTAAAGAAAGTAGTTCTGCACATGTGTTGCCATTGAATATTCTGTGTTAACTCAGTACTGCTTGATGCCAAAGAAAGTAGTTCTGCACATGTGTTGCCATTAAATATTCTGTGTTAACTCAGTACTGCTTGATGCCAAAGAAAGTAGTTCTGCACATGTGTTGCCATTGAATCTTCTGTGTTACTCAGTACAGCTTGATGCTAAAGAAAGTAGTTCTGCACATGTGTTATCATTGAATATTCTGTGTTACTCAGTAGATCTTGATGCTAAAGAAAGTAGTTCTTCACATGTGTTGCCATTGAATATTCTGTTACTCAGTACAGCTGGATGCTAAAGAAAGTAGTTCTACAAACATGTCACCAAATTTTCCATATTATTAAGTGTATTCACGCTAGAGAAAGTTGTCATATACATGCGTTGCCACAGGATATTCTGGGTTATTCAGTATAGCTTCATGCCAAAGAAAGTTTTATACGTGCATCTTGCCAGGGAATGCTCTGTGCGTAACTTCAGATTCTCAGAAGTTAAGTAACAGCCTTTTTACCATGACAATTAGAGTGTGAAGAGTATATTCAAAGAACGGTTAATACGGATTTCAACTGAGCAAGTCGGCTAAAACGTAACACTTCACACTTGTGTTCGGAAGGAGCCTAGTTGAATTTTACTTTTCTGACTGATGTTCTTCTAGGTAAATGGCAGGGTAGTTAGTACCTGAGGCATGACATGACTACCTCCTTCCAAATCCCTTCCAATTCGGTGTCCACCAGTAATCCCACCATTTGATGCCATTTAATCTGAGGTGCTGACATTATCAAAGTAACATTATAAATAAATAATACTGATTGATTTTATATAATGGTTATTTAAAATTTTAATTGGCTTTTAATATCTTACAAAAGAAATGAGGCTCGAAGGTAATTTATGCATAAAATTGCTTTAAACAGCGCAGTGGTATGAAATGATTTGTGAGACCAACTTGATGCAACAATTGTGATTTATTAAACAACCATTAGCTCAACATGTTTCGGGGTATCATTATGCCCATCTTCAGGTGCGCAAAGCTGTATATTACTGCATATGGTTTTCAGCACGATCCACACAATAACACACCTCTCCCGCAGCACAGTGGTAATTTCTATTGTATCGTTTTTTTTTCCCTTCTCTTTGGTCCATTGCAGTTACTAGGTGATAAATAGTTACGTGGCTTCTGAAATTTCATGTACCGTCAGGAAGGATGTGACTGACGACCTGTGGAGGAATATACCCATAAATCGAGGGTGTCGAAGACGGTGAACCACTTCATGTTTCACTTTTGCCAGACTCTTGCTTCACACTTTTCAGACCTGTTTGAAGTTCACTGTGTTTATATGCTTGACAATAATTATTTAGTGCATCTGTTAGATGAGTACCGCTTTCAGCTGTCTTGCATCATTCAATTAGATTAGGTATGGGACAGACAGACTACAAAAGATGGAGCTTATTACAGTGCTTCTTAATTTTATCTGATGATTATATTATTCTGACCCTTAGTTTTGAAGTCTGAAATACATTGCTGTTTGATCACATGTCATATTTATGTTTATCTCTTTTTCAGTTGTCTGAAAAAAAATTCTCTGCTATTTTAATGTAATATATTACATATAATCCAGGACCTAAAATTATGGAGGGCATGTGATGTACAGGGCAGCATACAAGCAAAGGATGCCATGATACTATGACAGTGTATAGATGAAGACACCATGACATACAGGTTAGGTTAGGTTAGGCTTGGCACATCTTTCTGGATGAATGATATGACCGTGATGAAACATTTTGTAGGTCAGGATGATAAAACAGTGTAACATAGATGGCCATGATTTTGTGCTGCTTATTTGAATAGAAGTATAAATATGGCAGTTGGTTTAATACACGTGACACAGAATGGTGCACATAATATATTTTGGCAGCTTACAGAATGATGTAAGAAGTAGTTCATGAAACAGGACAAATGTAAGTCACAAAATTTGTTTTCTTAGTTGTAGACGTTCTGAGGAAGAATTGTTTTGAGTCACTGTAGTAAATGCAGTTGTGTAATAAATATTTTTATGAAGTAAAGTGAGAACTCCGTTCATTACTTAACGATGAAATATATGTATGTTTTTTTTTTGCACTCAGTAAGCTGCTCAAGTTTCTGTGTGAGGGATGTTATGTAATGATGGAATGTTGTTTGTTAGGGTTGTTCTTGGTTGTACAGTCACAAAAAAAAAAAAACAATATGTATAAAAGAAAGATAGCTAAATTTTTACACTGATATCTTTTTTTTTTGATCAAAACAAAAACAAAAATTATAAATTTTTTTT
>Ga0136643_10018230_pt1 | contig 10579 bp, 4 predicted proteins | sample TergutLab28metaG_FD_96883 | JGI IMG/M metagenome (GOLD analysis project Ga0136643, IMG submission 96883) | Labiotermes labralis P1 segment gut microbial communities from Petit-Saut dam, French Guiana - Lab288 P1 (version 3) (version 3) | ecosystem: Host-associated > Arthropoda: Insects >... | reverse complement strand
TGTCCATGTCAACGGACACGATAGAATCATTCTTGTAATTTTTAGCCAAGCACTGTACAAGGCTCCCTGATGATGGATCCTCTGTGATCTGAAACATGTTGGAGCACTTTTAAATATTTTATAGTTTTAATTGTATCTACATATTATATATTGTGCATTTGTTGGATAATAAAGTGTTTAATTATCTATAAACCTTATTGTTGCACTGTGCATTTCATAGAATTACTTCAATTATTAACCAAAAATTGCACTTACATAAATTCCACATAAAAACACTTAAAATCACTCCAACATGTTTCAGTCTTTTTTAGATCATCAGGGAGCTATGTTTCTCCTTGCTAAAATTATATTATAACATTCACAATTTAACGAACAGATTAAATTGTGAATGTTATGATATAACTTTTGCAAGGAGAAACATAGCTCCCTGATGATGATCTAATAAAGATCGAAGCATGTTGGAGTCATTTTGAGTGTTTTTAAGTGTTTTTATGTGGAATTTATGTAAGTGCAATTGTTGGTTAATAATTGAAGTGTTTAATTATCATTGATGCACACTGCAAATGTGAGGACTACAAAAGCAAGTGCATAATTTTTGCTGCCTCTTTAAATGTAAGATGAAGATTCACCTGGGAATTTGATTTATAAAACGCTTTTATTTTCAGCAACCAGTTCTTGCATGTTCAAATGGGAAATTTAAGGATTTCTTATTGGCACATGTACCAATACTGCAGGAGAAGTACTGGCCAACACTTTGGTGTTTTGAGTCTAGAGCTCAGACTGTTCTTGCGAGTCTGCTACGGTCAAGGCTTGTTCGCAATATAAATTACAGGAGGTAAGTGTTTAATGATGCATTTTGGGAATAGGTTTTGCAGTATGACACAAAACATGAGCCTTTTTAGGATGCATCTGTGTGACATATTTAAGTTTGATGAACCAACACAGATATAAGTAACATCTAATTCAATTATTCTAATCTAACCCAACCTAATTTTTCCTCAAATTCATAATTATTTGTTCTGACTTAATTGTTACTAGGTTTGTCTATAAAGTGATGCTGTTTTCTTTTAGTTAATATTTAATCATAGATATGAAAACCACATGTTATGAAGAGTGATGATTTGACTGTATTCTGTTTTTCCTCAGTCTCTGTTCACTTCTATGGCATTGCACCAACAGGGAAAAAGTGTGTCTATGCCTTGACAGCACCATGACTTATCCTGCTCATATAGCCAAGTTCTCACTGGGCAAATTACATCACCATCAGTCTTGAACTTTGTACCATGAATTTCGTCCTTACACACACAATACAATTGTATCGAACTTTGTACCATGCATTCAATGGAATTATCTGCTATGACATGTTGAATTTGTAGGGAATGTTCGGGCTGCTTCAAGAAAAACCAGATGTTCTTAAACATGATAACACTACCAAGATATTCACGGTGAGGTGGCTATATTCTTAAGTAGGTAGTTGTCTGATGAGAGGGTGGTCCACTTCTAGCCTCCAAAATCTCCAGATCTGATTCTGCTTGACTTTCCAGTGGGGTTTTGTGAAAGATGATGTTTACATTCCACCCATGCCTTTAACTCTGAACTACTCGAAGGATCGAATATGGACAGTGAATTGCAAATTTGAACAGACATTACTGTAAAATGTTTGGCATTATAGTCCAGTATCATCCTGATATATGTGGACAACAAGTGTGACAATGTATTGAACTGCTTTTGGTATGAAAGGGCATTTCTTGAGGTTCTTTTTACAGTGGTGTATGTTTACTTTTTATGTGGGTATTACTTTATTACCAATAAATTTCTGTGATTACATCGTAAGTCATAACCTGTAACATAACGGACAACAGGTCTGTTTTGTAAGTCTTATGATTCTAAGTAGGTAGGCTGATGCGGGGTATTCTTATAATAAAACCAACGAGATGCACTAATTTCTCAAATTTATTTTTTGAATAAAACTCTACATGTTTCGGACAGTTCCTCTGTCCATCATCAGGAGTTTTTCACTGTACACACAGCAGTGGTATGTGTAGAGTGGAAAACTCCTGATTATGGAAAGAGGAACTGTCCAAAACATGTGTAGAGTTTTATTCCAAAAATAAATTTGAGAAATTAGTGCATCTATTTGGTTTTATTAAAAGAATTTGTCACAATACACAGTCACCTGAACATAAAATTGGTGCAGGGTAATCACAGTGGTGTGAGTAGGTGAGGTTTCTGTGGAGTAATATCTGGCGAGAAGACTTTCGTGTGACTGTAGAGCTCCACTGATGTTTGTCTTGCATATGTGCTTCAGACAGTGGACATATAAAAATTTCATGTAGTTTAGAATCAGTTATGTGGAGTGCTTTCTTTTCAGATAGGTGCCAGTATATTTGATTATCATCGCAATATGAAGTCTGAATGTGTGCCACTAGCCATTTTAATAAAATCCATAGTTAGAATATGCTTTTTATAAAATATTTTACTACTTTCAGATGCTACATAGTTCTCTAAGTATTGCAATATAACTTGTCAAAGGGCTGGATTATGCTGTTTCATGTTTCATTCAACCCTCTCTTTAATGTTTGTGTGATCATGCTTGTCACAGAATCTTATCTGAATGACTTCCTTTATCAGAAGGGATAGAGTCCAGTTCAGTAGTTGTCCAAGAATAACCCCACCTCCCACACACACACACACACACACACACAGTGATATTAAATATGTATTCCTATGTGAATGTCAAACATATAAACCTGTGCCATGTTTAGGGCACTGAAGACTCAAAAAATATTTTATGAAATCATATATTTTTATCTATGTGAATAACAAATATGGAGGTTTTTTTTTTGAGTTTTTTGTACCATAATTACATCACAGTTTTATTCTGTTACATGTGTTTCATCAAATTTTGTCAGGCATTCCGTTTATCATCATGAGATTATATTCTTCAGTCTTAAAAAGACCTTGGCATTTATCTGTTATGTCTGGCTGATAACTTCAGTGTCAGATATTCTTGAACATGATTATTGTAATACATACCATATTTAAATACACCCGGGCTAGTGATTTTTGTATGGCCTGGATGACCCAGGTTTCTGATATTGGTAGTGTTAGGAGATTTTTCTGAACATCCAGATGGGCTCAGCCAGCCTCATACTGATGAGTGCTTGGAGCCCTTTCGCCTGGGGTAAGGTGGCTGGGGCGTGAATTTGACCACTGACCTCCATCTAGTGCCAAGGTTAAGAATCAAGGGCACTCTAACTCCACGCCCCATATACTCCTTACTGTCGTGGGCACCCATACGAACTGAAGATGTTCAGTAAAAGGCATATCGATTTGTCTGAGATATATGGCAAAAAAGTTTTTATTATGACTCACATTCACTGTGTAGTCTTCCGAGTATCACACCTATTGAAATGGTAAAAACTGCTGACATTTCAGAGGAACTATACTCGTTCTACAGACTCAATCTTTGATTCTGAAGCAAATGGCAGGAAGTTCCATTGCAATGTCTGTAATGTTTCCCATTTCAAGATGGTACTACACGCAGAAAAGGTAAAGCAGTCCCGTTACAGGCCCGCAGTGGCCCAGAGGGTTCCAGGAAGTTAAGGTTCCCAGATTTCATGACAACAGCACAGGATGGTGGTAGGTTGTCAGCCTTAAGCACCGGCCAGCTTTACCCCCAGTAAATGCTCCTGGTACTCATTTCTGTTAGAGGCTGAGTTGACCCCAGGGCCATAGTGCAATCAGAAGGATTTTATGTCAATGAAAAATCCACTGACACCAGCTGGGATCGAACCAGCGACCTTCCGATATGTAGCACAGCATCTTAACCACTGTGCTACCGACTACACGCAGAGGATGCAATGAATTAGGACATGTTCATTTCATTTGTTGTCCATTAATTTTTTCTTCACTTTGAATTCATTTTTGATAATTGCTGAGGTAAGGAATGCATGGAGCTTTACTCCATATTCTCTGTATATCTTCATGGCATAGTGCACAGACTTAGCTTTTCGTTTTTATTATATGGGTGGAACGTACACAATGCATGGTGAATAACTGGAGAACTTCAAGGTAAGGAGCCATTATGGAATTGTAGGTGTAGATGACAGGATATTATTAGAATGGATTTGAAACACGGTAACACTGGATTCATCTGGATCAGGAGGAATACTGTGCTCAACCTTAAACTCCCATAAAGGCAACAAGTTTCTTGATTGAATGAATAATTCTAAAATTTTCAAGACAAAATCTGAGCTATGGAGTTGTTATCTTTTTATTTCACTGTATATTTTTAATGGAACATGTTTCACCTAGAAGTTTCTACCTGACTGTTACAATGTTATTTGAATGCTATGGCCGTCGAATCACCTGTGCTCATGAGTACATTGTTGCTGTAGGCTTAAACTTACAGTTCTTTATTGACATTGTTTTATTATTAACCAAATATGGAAATGTTATATTATAAATATTTTTAGAGACAACGTATGTATATTTTGTAAATTCAGACTGCTACTTTAGCTTACTGTCTGTCACACTTCTAACTCTACTTTATCTGATCACCTCATGAACCTTACAACATAGGTTGATATGTATTAGTATTTAATGCTTGCATGTATATTTTTTATCTCCAAAATGTGACATGTATTGTATTTAATATGTAAATATTTTGATTGTCTTTTTCCGTGTTTTCCTGTACATATTTTGCTTTATTTGTGTTACACAAATTTTTGACATGTTCCATATCCTATGGGCTGTGGCCCCATGTAGTTGGATTGAATGGACAAATTAATTAATTAATTAGCTGGCTTTATAACCAACCACAATAATCAGAGACTGGAAAGGCAGTGCGTAGGTTACAAAGTAGCTTGGGAACAACATGAAGAATGACGTGTAATTAACACATAGCAAACAAACACTTTCACCATCAGAGGCTTTGTGGCTTTGTCATACTGATCTGTTCCCACTTGCAAAAATTGTCGTGTGTAAACGGGCTCTAAAATTTCTACGCAGAATTAGTGTTTCAGTCTTGTAAAGCTTCCTTCTTACATGCTGTTTGAATGATGTAAATACCAGTGTAATTTTCTTGAGAGTCAGCTGTTTCACTTAGTGTATTAAATACACTTAACTATTCCCAGATTTTTTGGTTTATAATTTATTCAATTCTATAGTCCTTGATAGCTTTCTGGAGTCTTATTTCAGCTCTTTCTTGTTGCTGCAGTAAACAAATTTATGGAAATTAAACTCTGGTCTTTTCTTCCCATAGAGCATTGATCTGATTGTGCCTTTTTGTGTGTTCTGTATATGTGTGTGTGTGTGTGTGTGAGTGGAAGTGTAAATTTCATATTTAAGTTGTAGAATAATTAAAATTTTTGTTTTATCAGAGTAGTTAAAAGTACACGTGAGCCCGGTAGCTCAATCGGTATAGCGACTGACTATGGGCTGGACGGTCCGGGACCGAATCCCGGTGGGGACGAGATTTTCTGCCCGTCCAGACCACCCCTGGGGCCCACTCAGCCTCCTGTAAAATGGGTACCAGGTCTTTCCCGGGGGTAAAGTGCAGCTGGGGCGTGCTGTTGACCACTCACCTCCTTCTAGTGCTGCGGTCATGGAAGAGTAGAGCTATACTTCTACCCACCCTCTGGGCCACACCAGGCCTGTTACGGGACCACTTTACCTTTACCTAAGTTAAAAGTACACACTTATTCATTTGGTTCATTATGTAATACCATTTTCACCCTTCAATGGTGAATTACTTTTGAATTCCGTCACCTCTGTCTTTTAGTTGTTACTGCCATACTATACTGTATTTATTTGCTGTCTTTGACACTTCCTATAAGTAATGTTATGATAGTATTAGTATTAGAGTGTCATCAGCAAATACTAAAGCATTAGATTACTGTTATTTAGAGTTAATTTTTATTCCAGGGAGGTCTTGAAGTTGAGTGATGGTGGACAGGTGGCATTGGATTGGTTGGAAGATGACTGTCCAGACAGTGCACCAATTGTTATCATTCTTCCTGGATTGACTGGGGAGAGCCAGGCAGAATATATTAAGTGCTTAGTAAATTCTGCTAATCGCATCAAGTTAAGAGTGGTTGTCTTCAATAACAGAGGTCTTGGTGGAATTTCTTTAAAGGTGTTTATTATAATTTTCACACTCGTACCGTGCATCTTGATATTATCAAAGTTTTATTTATTCACCAACTGATGCACTAGTGAGTTGTCTTAAAAAACAGTATTAAAATTTACGTTAAAACAGCTCTGACATGTTTCGGTGTTACAGTCACACCGCCAGCAGGGAGTGCACTAATTCGTGCTTACTAAACATGTCGGAGCTGTTTTAATGTAAATTTTAATATTGTATTTTAAGACAACTCAGTAGTGCATCAGTTGGTGAATAAATAAAACTTTGATAGTGGTTATTATAGTTAAATGGTTTTTCAGAATTTGCATAGTTGTCTTACTTATGACCCTAACATAGAACAGTATTTCATGCACAAAGTTAAGTTGCACTTGTATAATCGTTCATACAAAATTTCATATACCCGTCTCCAAGTCTCCATCAAACTGAAAGTTAAATGTAGATTTAAAACAGCTATAACATTGTTCAAGTTGTGAAGTTTCCTCAGTAATGTAATTGAGGGTTTCAGTCTTTTGGGATGTGATGTTGCATCACTGGGTAATTTTTTTCGTGACATTTCGAAGGAATGTTTCTCCTTTATTTTTTTAGAGTTTAAGGGGAATTTATGGACTTTCTTCTTCTTCTTTCTTCCTCTTCCTCTTCTTCCTCTTCCTCTTCCTCTCCTTCCTCTTCCTCTTCTTTATATTCTTCCTCTCCTTCTTCTCCTTCTTCTTCATCTTCTTCTCCTTCTTCTTCTCCTCCTCCTTCTCCTCCTCCTCCTCCTTCTTCTCCTCCTCCTCCTCTTTCTTCTCCTTCTCCTCCTCCTCTTTCTTCTCCTTCTCCTCCTCCTTCTCATCCTCCGTCTCCTTCTCCTTCTTCTTCTTCTTCACACTAAAGCCCGCTGTGGGCTTTGGTTTGTCGAACTATATCCTTCCATTTGTTTCTATCCATCACCAACTTCCTCCAACTTCTCACTCCCCCAGCACTTGAAGATCTCTTTCTACTTCCTCTTTCCATCCTTTCCTGGGTCTTCCCCTTCTTCTCGTCTCTCCAGGTGACCTAACCAACTTATCCTTTGCCTTTTTATCCATTTTACTGTATTTTCTCTTTGCTCATCTCTTCTAGTTCTCGATTCATCCGACTTTTCCATTCCCCATGTTCATATTTAGGACCATATATTCTTCTAAATATTTTCCTTTCAAAAATTAGCAGAGCTTGTTCTTCTTTCTTCGTCAACGTCCATACGACACTACCAGTCTTATTAGTGTCTTATATAATATAATTTCAGTAGCTCTGGATAAAAGTTGACTCCTGAAGAGACTTATAGCGGCAAAATAAGTTATATTGCCAGCCAAAATACGTCTTTGTATTTCTTTTGCTACGCTATTATCATCACTGATTAGCATACCCAAGTATATGAATTCGGCTACTCCTTAAGTTACACCATTTATGGTTGCCCATTTCATTGATGAATTTATGGACCTACAACCCTAAAAGAAGTGTCAAACCACTTACCCAGCAAAGCAGTGTTATGTTCTAGAAGACTGGAATCCTTTATGACACTGGTGTTTTACTATTTTAACCTTTTACTATATGTACAGGGGTGCTGATAAGTCCTTAGCCCGACCAGGAAGGAAACAATCTAATGTTTCTGTCAGAATGGCATAATTTCCTTTGGCACCTTGCCTTGCAGAAAAAAACTTGATGACAGCTTGCGTCTTGATTTTGTTGAAATCGAGTGCGTCTCTGACATGCTTCCAAGCTCGTTTATCAGCACCCCAGTATAATGAGCAAAGAAACACACACTTGATTGACAGTTTCTATTACACTGTTCTCTATTTATCGCTCCGACATGACACGTTGGCTTTGAAACATGTAGGAGCGATAAAATAAAGAACAATATAATAAACTGTCATTCAAGTGTACATCTGTTTGTTCGTTATACGTACTGTTGTTTTACGTTCAGCAAGAAAACGTACCTCGTTAAGAGCAGTATATTTTTTGAAAGATTGCTGCTACCCAAATTTTCATGATTCTGTATTAGGAACTAGTTGTGGTATCAGTGTCATTCCGACTTCATATGTTGACATGGCCACTGTGTTCATATTGTTGTGTTTGGAAATTAGAAAAAACGGGTGACCATCAGTAGCATGATGTTTATACCAAGCTGTATAGTGTTTTCATCAAGTTTGGCAGTTGGTTTATAAGTTACTATACATGGACAAGCCGATGGGTGGTCATACAAATGTGATGATACACGTGGAATAAGTCTTAAGTTATTATGAAGTTGGAAAGTGGCCAAAAATAGATCAAGATGAATGTGTATTAACACACAAACCAACGGCTTCTCTACTGTTGCTCAATTTAAAGCTCAATGGATTGTTTTCTGCCATTCCAGACGCCAAGAACGTACTGTGCTTCGAAGTGTGATGATTTATCGGAAGTTGTGAATCATGTTAGATCTCTTAATCCTGGAATCCCTCTTGTGGCAGCTGGAGTTTCTATGGGAGGGTATGTTCATATCTGAACATTAACTTTTGTAACCTGTTTGTTGTCTGTTACTGAATATAGAGAGCAGTCGAGAGCAAACATGGTTAAAAGTTCACCAGTTTGTGCTAGTAAGATAAAGAGCCTAATTTGCTTATGGGTTTTCTCTTCATTGGCCAGAAATTAGTTGCTGCCCATTAGAAAGCAGGCTGGACATAATCTGACCTTGTAAGAATCTATCTACATTTTTCTTTTCCTTAAAACATGACCTTCAGTATTGGTGTCAGACAAAACTGCAGATATTGCTGATTTCTCAGCACACAGTTCTTCAGATATGTAGCAAGCATTCCCTGTACTCTGAAATGCATATTATTATACAACCAAACTAGAGTAATGACCAGAACAAGTCATTACAATGAAGTGTAACATTTTAAAATTTATCATCAAGTTAATCCAACAGCAGTAGAAAAGTAATATGATACTTTTTTCTCCACACACACACACACACACACACACCCTCCCCCCAAGCTGAGTACACTTTACATATTATATGCTTGATTTTTTACAGACTCATATTAGGCAACTACTTGGCATCTCAGTTTTCCAAACCAGACAAACCAATCTCAGCTGCTATGGTAATATCAGTACCTTGGAATGTCTTTAAAGGCACAGAGAGCATTGAGAGACCCATCCTCAACTTACTTATGAACAGACATCTTGCTGGTGGCCTCTGCAAGAATATTGAAAGGTATACGTCACATATTATTCATTCATTCATTCATTCCATCGGCATGTGCAGAATGCGACAATGCCTTGCCTGTCTCAGGAGCTTCTTCCATTCCTCTCTGTTGTGTACCTTTTCCTGCCACCTTTCTCCACCAACTATTCTTCCATCCTCTTTCACCTCATCTTGCCATCTATTTCTTGGTCTGCCTCTCAATCTTGTTGTTCCCAAATTCATATATAATACTCTTTTGGGAATTCTATTTCCTTCCATTCTCTGTACATGTCCAAACCAACGTAATCTATTTAACCTTATTGTCTCTATCATAGTAGGTTTTTTAACATGTGCATGAATTTCTTTGTTGGTTAAATTTCTTTTTCATTGTCATATATTGGGCCTGAAATTCCTCTATACACTTTCCTTTCAAAAATGTTCAATTGCTTTCTATCTCTTTGCTAGTGTCCAAGTTTCTGGTGCGTATGTTAACGTTTTGTGTGTTATTGTGTTCTTTAGTAGACAAAACATTTACATACGCATTATATTACTGAACTTTCAATTTAATAACATTTTAACAATCTGTATGTGAGTTGGATGTATTCATTTTATGTTCCTTTGTGTAAGTGTCTCCTTGCAGATGGTGATGTATTGCTGAGACATGTAGGAGAGTTTATTGATATATTTGTTAACTGCCATTGGGTTGACACCCAGTGGCAGTAGTACAGTACACATTTACACACAAACAATACATAGAACAACACAGTCGACACAAACAATACATAGAACAACACACTTAACTAATTGGGAAGAGTGCAGGCTGTGCCCGGTCTTTGCGAGTTATATCCTGGCATTTGCCTTACAACTGAGGAAAATGCATGGAAAAACCTCAGTTAGGGTAGCTGAAGTGTGCCAGTTGGCACAATGAAAAGAGAATATACAGAACAGAACATACATAACAGTAACAATACATAAACATAACAATAAGAATACATAATTTACAAAATTAAAAGTGTACAAAACATACAACCATATACACAATGATAAAAAGAACTTGAAGGAATATGATAAACGAAAAAGCCACAAAAGCAGCAAACTTCATGTGATCTAGGTTGAAGAAATCCAGTGAGATGAAACAGTATGCAGATATTTATTTATTGCTAAATTACTGTACATGTTTCGGGCGCCCATTGTGCCCATTATCAGGAGTTCATAAAACTGTAGTTGCAGCCTCTGGTACAGATCATAGT
>Ga0136643_10018229_pt1 | contig 10579 bp, 5 predicted proteins | sample TergutLab28metaG_FD_96883 | JGI IMG/M metagenome (GOLD analysis project Ga0136643, IMG submission 96883) | Labiotermes labralis P1 segment gut microbial communities from Petit-Saut dam, French Guiana - Lab288 P1 (version 3) (version 3) | ecosystem: Host-associated > Arthropoda: Insects >... | reverse complement strand
TTAGAATTTTCCACTGCCGTTATTTACACTCATATGTATATTCACTACTTTCTTACTTGTGTCATAGTATAAATATTTGTATTAATTGGTTTAGGGATCAATTTTGTAACTTGTCCTTGAACAAGCTGTACATATATAATGTGCAATAAATCTGATAAAAAATCCACATGAAAATTTTACAAAGTATGCACAGACGTGAAATAAAGTGAAATGCCAACTTGATGCAACATTGTAGTTTATTGAAGTTTCTTTAGTTCGACATGTTTCGGGCGCATACGCCCATCATCAGGAGCACTAGATGTTAAGTTGCAGCATATGGTTTTCTGCGCCCATTTTGTAGATGGGTGGTGGTCCTGAGAGCCGCTGCGTAGGTTGTGTGTACGGTGCGGAACCGTACACACGCCTGACCAGGCGCACTCTCAGTGGCTTACGACTTACACAATATGACATGCTGCCACAACACTAAATTAATATAAGACAATCAATCAGTGAGTGTATTTAAAAATGCGACTTTAGCAAGGAACAGCGTAGCCCCCTGAAGATGAACTAAATAGATCTAAACATGGTGGAGCGATTTTAAATGTTTTAATGTAAAAAATGTTATATATGTGCATTAGTTGGTGCGTTAATTAAATAATTGCTACTTATTTGATATTATTTATATAACAGTAATAGCACTTGAAGTATTTAATATAGCTTTGTCTTCATAATCTTGTGGTGTCTTTGCTGTAAATTTAAAAGAAACTGCATTCTTTTGCTACAGTAATAAGTTATAAACTCAAGTATGTTTATATAAACAAACATATGAACACAAGAAAGCCAAACTCTTTGTCTGCAAGAGACATAAACAAAAATTATGTGTGAAGGTGGCTTAAAATGTAAGAAGGGTCCGGTTCCATAGTTAAAATAATAAGTGATTCCAACAGACGTGTAAGCACATTTCCCTACACTCGCTGCCTGCCAAAGCCACTTTTACTCGCGTGTAATAATTACTGACAGCTGGAAGGAAATGTAACTGTTGCATTGTAAGGGCTTCGCTTTGCATGACTATATAAAGTAAACTTTAGCATCGATTTCGTGATGGTCTTTCATAAAAACATTCATGTAATTTTCTAAACCTCTGTCTTCCTTACCTGAAATTTACAAATAATAAATATGCAATCAACACGTTAACACTCTCCAAGTCAGAAGTTCCTTAATTCGCGACATGCAATGTAGGTATAAACAGGTTTATTTTTATGGCAAGTGTTTTATTGTCTATCTGTATATTCCTAAATATTAACGGAATAAAATGTATCAAGTACAATGCAATTGAAACTTGTCATGTCAAATTAGCTGACAGTAATATGAACCGATTGCACTAGGTCTTTATGGTTAATCAACTGGAAAATGTTCCTGAAATCCCGGCATTTTGATTTATTTTACGAATATTTACGAAAAATGCAATGTTTTAGGTTATGTTTAACGCTATCTTTCGATCTACACCAACATCTCAAAAACTGATCCTGCTTTTCACCTTTTCTCGGTAAAATTTTCCTCATGTGTAACAAATGCGTTATTCTCCTTAACAGTATGAGGTCGAGACTGTCTCTATAAGGTCATTGTTATATATTTCTTTCTACTTCCTTTTTATTAGATCTAAACAACAGCTTCATAACAGTCATAAATTATCTCAATTTTGTCATTATTCACTGAGACGGAAGGACCAGTTATTTGGCTTTTTAGAAACAGACTGATTTTATATGAAAGATACTGTCATGTTAAAACGAAGAACTGTTGTTATGAGAAACTTAGTTGCCAGCAAATATTCCAAAAGAATATTATACTTCAGGAGTTACTGAATATTCTTTTCTCAAGTATATTTAACAAATGCACATCTCATGTAGCGTCGAAACAAGTGACGGAAATACTGTGAATTGTAGTTAAAAAGAACTGAAAGACGAGTGTAAGTGCAAACATTAGGCACATTTTCTGTTTTTTTTTCTGGGACCTGGGGATAATCTTGGCTCAGTGGCTACAGCAATCTGACCTGCACGTAACGGATGCAAGTTAGCTCATAACAAACCGAAGCACTTCTGCATTTTAATGTCACTTCTGTCTGTTACAAAGAAACTGTGAAGTTTACAAGACTGCTGTACTTGTGCTAACAGCATTAGAATGTTAACTGTGTGTATGGATCCAAGTAGCGTTATGTTTTGGCAGAAATGCAAACAGGAACATTATTAAGAATCCTGTACATTAATTTTCAGGTAGACAATAATAAATAAAAGAGAAGGTGGTCTAATTCCATGCAGCAATGTCCAACACAGTGCACACTGCCATAGGTTCCGACTACCTTTGATACGTTCCGAGAAAAACAGGTGAAAAGTCCCTAGTTCCCTATACAATAATCTTGTCTGAAGAAATAAAGTCGTCCTGGAGAAACTTTAAGTGAATTAGGCACTCAAGAAATTCCGCATTGCCATGTTCACAGAAACCGATTATGGTCTCTACATTAAGCGAAAAAAAATGTATACCTAACTTTTAGAACAAATATTGCTGTTACCCTAGAGTCGACACTCACGTCAGACTAGTACTCTCTCTGTACGCACGCACATAGCAACATACAAAATATTTAAAATAATAATATAAATTTAAATGATAAAAATTATTCCAAAGCAATATACCAAGCCTCCGCTTGCATATAAACAGGTAAGTTAGGTTATCTTGATTGAATTAAAAGCCGAAACTTCAAACTATCATAAGCGTTTATAATTTGAAGATTAGACGCCAAACAGGATAAACAAAAATTATGTTCTTGGCCTGTTCTCGTTATGAGGATTAAAACTCTTCATTCGACTTTTGAGTTAGTTGGCTCTGGTATTTTATGACATCGAATGATATTCACAGATCATGTTATGGATTTCTTCACAAACGATCTACCAAAGGGTCTGTCAGATTTCTTTGTCAGGTTACTATTACTGACTGCTACATATTAATTAATGAAGACTTTCATATGGAATAAGGCCCTATATAGTCTGGTAGAATAGAAATGTGTACTGCTGTTTAAGAGAGCCCTGCTGCTTCCATTATCCACGCTGATTATAATCACTGGCTTGAGAACTTCAAGCCTGACTAAATTATTTAAATTCCTCGCTTGTTAGAGCATTTTATGATCTAAAATAAAAAGACGTATTTGCTCTTGCATATTTCGTTTCCCACAGAAAGGTAATTTATCTTTCAGTGTTGGTATGGGAATTCCCTCTATATAGTTTGACGCGCTGAGTAAGATGGAACAGTGGTGCCCGTCTTCTGTACGTATACATACATACATCAATACATACATACATACATACATACATACATAATACATCATACATATATACATACGTGCATACATACATACATACATGCATGCGTGCATGAGTGCGTGCGTGCGTGCGTACGTACGTACATACATACAAACATACATATATACATACGTGCGTGCGTGCGTACGTGCATAAATGCATATATAAAAGCAGACAATGAGGACTAGCTCACAAAAAAATAGCTGCAGACATGTGGACTCCACTTTTGCGCACTTCTTATTACAATATTTTTCGTGTTGTTTTCTCGTGTAACGCCCTGTGGTACTTGCTTTTTTCTCTGTGGTTATTCTGTAAGAATGTCGGAATGCCCCAACATTTGCGGCCACAAAAATGATACAAATATACTTTATATTACTTTCTAATTTTACCCAGAAAATTATTTCTTCAGTGATCAAATTATTCTTCATTATTCCTATGTTCTAAGGTGAACTGTAAACACACTAAAATAGACGCTCTGTTATTACATAAGCTTATGCCTTTGTGTTTTCCTTTCGCTGATTTTAGGCGTTTCATATATTGACGCAGTAGGTTCGTCAAAGTTACCGCAAAACAAATTACTCTGTTCGGAAGACTGCATTCTCCATATAAAATAAACGTTCATTCATTCATAAATTGTATATCTAGTAGACAAAGGAGATATGCCGGGAGAGGTTTCAAAGAAGGTTTATGTTTCTATAACTGCCCTTTGTTTCACTCAAAGGAGACTTCCGCCCCGAATTTCAAAAACAGGGCCCGTAAATTAGTAGGTCTAGATGAAACAAAACGATCAAGACAAGAACATTAAAAATATGACATGAAAAGTATTGAAGATTTTTTAAAACCAGATCCAACTGGGTCACGAAGAATTTTGTAGATTTGACGCAATAAAGGTTTCGGCCCTTTGTTAAGTGAGGCTGTTTAATGGTGTAGATTTGTAGCGATATGTCCCTCTTTGTTACAGCGATTTAATAAGCTGTTAAGTGATTTTGTCTGTCCTTTACGTTTGCAGATTTTTATTAGGAGTGATGGTACCAGTTTCGAAAGAGTATCTAATTTCTAATAAGGCATCACCGTCAACATTGTTACTGTGGAGCTGCAGCATTTCTTGGTTAATCGGAATTGCATTTTATAACCACGATATACTATTTACATAGGTTTAAAAATTCTCACATAACGGAATATCTCATTATGTACGAAATTTTAAAAAATACTATACATTTCTAAAAATGCATTCTATGTTGTGTTTGGTGCCCTGTTACAAAACGGCGTACAATAATTAAAAAATGCCTGCTTGAAGTATCTCTCTATCTGATGAAAGATGAGAAACCTGGATAAAAGTGCGTAGTTAACCTTTTGGCGCCGGAATTATTTTTTTAATTTTAGCACACCCTGTATATAAAATGTGAATAATACAGGAGCCAAATACGTTAGAATTATGAAACAAACTGCATTTTGAAGAGAAAAAACGGAGAGTATATACCATGTTTAAAATATTCCGTACCTATATTTGTTGAATAAATATATAAAATGGAACTTTAGAGGTTAGCGGTGCGGTAAGAACACTATAGTTGACATTAGGCGTCTGAAGGTTAATGAATGTCTTTGTAATGTGCACTCATCACAAAATAACGCGGTAATGAAATCAAAGGAAATTATACTGCGGAACATGCAACATCTGAGGACAGAAGAAAAAGCTCTATAAAATTGTCTTAATATATCGCACAAAATAATGCACGCAAATAACAACTACATGAATCTCGATGCATACTCGTAGAAAATAAATTGCAAAAAAAGGGGGCACGAGGGTATGGATTGTATTCAACTGGCTCAGAACACGATCTGTGGCGTGCTGTAATGCGCAAGGTATGAACTACTGGGTTATAAAAAAAGAAAATCTTAGGTACAGAAAGGATAAGCATCCGCTTCTGAAACAGAATTCTATTGCTAAAATTTAGTTACGTTACAGACCACGAAGTGGGACATGGTAAATAACATACTTTACGCATAACTGGTAGAATAAGCAGTGCTCTAGCACACATTTACTTCCTTGCGGTAAACAGTAAACATGAATGCGACCAAGGCCAAAGTGTAGAAAATGTGCGCAGTAAGGAAAGTGTGGCAGTTTTTCCCACATTACTAAGACATAAGAAGTTCTTTCTCGCGGGTTTTGTGTGTAAGCTCCCAAAGACAGCCAGCAGCCGCACGCGGCACAATCGATCGTGGCCCTTGCCTCTTCCACCACGTTTTCGTAGCCCGTACGCTCGGCTCAGTCCGTGCTGCCACTACTACGCCAGATCTTTAAACCTGGCAACCTCCTACGGAATCCGTTCCACGAATACTCTTCGTTTCACTCCGTCAATATTATCAGATTAAATGTCTTCGATATCTGTGTAATTATGCACAACGTGACACAAAATACAGGCGTATTTAACATCTAAAACTCACATAGGTACTAAAAATATTAACATAAATATTAAAGGAACCCCCTTGGCAATGAAATTATTCTTCGGATTTTGTTTGTTTTACCTGGTTTATTCTCCACAGATATGATTCAGTTTCTCCCTTCTCTGAAAATCGTCGAAGACGGGAAATGAGAAGATGATGGTGATAAGTCTGAAGAAAAAGTTTCACAACCGACGTCACAACATTGATAAAAAACCGTTGGTAGTCTTCAAAATACTTAACGATAAGTGTCCGCGAATATGACGTCACTTTGACGTAGGACAAGATATGTGAAACCCCAGCTTTATGCGCACAATCTTGAGTGAATATTCGCCAGCTTTTCGCAAAGTCACCCACGTCTAACCTTGTCCTAACCTCACTTCTGGACAAGTTCCCAACACTGATCCACTCGTAGGTCAAAGTTCAACATCCGACGAGACCGCCGAGCTTTCGCCACGTCCCACGAAGACGCCTGTGCACTAAATTCAATACACGGAGTAAATTTGCGGGAAGTTCGTTTACCTGTATTCAGTAAAAAATAGAAACAACAATTCGATCAACAATTAATAATGAACACTCTGTTCGTCTCCAGAAATTTCCCAATATATTGTTCCAGCAAATGACAAACTTTCGTTTTCATAACCAAAACAACGTATTGGCATAAAGTTTTTCCAGATCACGTTAAGAGTATTTAAAAGTAAACCGACTGTACTTTAAAAACGAGTTGCTGAGGTTATATTTTGACGGTGCAGTCCTCTACACCGAAAGTTTCCTGTAAAAATTGATCGTGAACACCAAAAATTAAAAACAGTTCCTCGAAACGGCTACGAGAGAACAGGATTTAACAAAACCGAAGTCAGCACGCTCGCTCTACACAACCATACAACTGAGTTCTACTCTTGACTGGAACACCACTAGTTCAAAGCGACGCCCGCTAGATGGCTCCAGCTCTGGTAGCTATGGCGACCGCGCAATTCCAGTGGTCCCTCCTACCATGACACAAAAAAAAGAAAAGGTTGAAAAGCGCGAGACGCTACTGCGTCTGTGCCAGGGATGGACTGAGATGAGTGAAGAGGACAAAAAGAAAATATGGATGTGTAGATGGTGAAACACAGGCGCATGTAAAACGCGTGGTCCATGGGAAACTATCGCCCTGCTAAAAAGAAAGCGTCGCCGGCTTTCTTACAACGACGTCAGTATTTTCGACACGTTCAACACACTTTGACCCGTCCTTGCAATTCACCCACCAAAATTGAATTCTTAGATGTGACTGAAGGAATGTATAAGCATATTATATAACTGTTCTTGTACTTCAAACAATATTACTCCACAATTACTGGCAGTTAATTTTAACAGTACACTACACGTACAGCAGACCAAATTACATTTTAAGTTGGTTTCTTGTTTATCCCATATGGAAAATTGCTTATCTATTGAATATGATATATTTTTATAATAATGGCAAAGAGGATAATATACATAATCCCTTAAATAACATTGTAATTTATTCTGTAATTGGTGTAAACGAATCCTGTTTATCAACTTTACAAAAAGAAACCTATCATCTAAGTGTTAAAGCTGTCATAAATATTTAATGACAGAGTTCAAGGTAGAATGACACTAACGATGATGTGTATGGATCAAAGTATACAGAGCAGAGATAAGTGAAATAATGAATACATGTGTTAGGTTATATTCTGGAGGGCGGTACGTAGTAAGGCGAAGTGAGAGTAAATAATTAAATCACACTAATTTATTTATTACTAACCCATCCATCAATGGTTCAGAGTAATATCAAGAAATGTAACTACTTCGTTTATAGCCTTGTGCTATTGTATATTATGTCCGTAAATCACTGCTGTTGAGGCCTACTTTATACAACTGTTGGCCCTGAGGATTTGACAAATCAAATGTCCGAATCTCGTTGTTTCTCAACCTGAACGGACGGTGAAAGGTGGTTGCATGTTACAAGTATTTTAATGGCAGTTTCTAAGCCAAGATCCGACAAAGAAACAATAAATACGAAGCCAAATTGCCAGTAGCTCTGATATGATGTTCGGTACAATATAATACATATATGTAAGTGTTTATGTAAGTATATGAAGTCTAGGTGTCGGACAGCGTAGAACGACGTTTTGAAACTGACACATACATACATACGTTTATATAAGTATACGTGAATGCAATAATCTACACATATTTATACTCATTTGAATATAAGTACGTTTTATTAAGATGGATCGTCAGGAAATTGGTTGTGAGGATGAGCACTGGGGTAAACTGCAGAAACGCCAATCTATTAACAGATGCACGTTAACATGGTAGCAAATCTCCGAATCCCAGAAAAGGCTGAGTAACTTAACAAATATTAATGTCTCTGTAAGGACTATGTTTTTAGGTATGAAAATCTGTGAATGTTACGACCATAAACGGTAATTTTTTAACCTAATCAAAACTGCCTGTCTAAAAGTTCTGCTTCTTTTGACAGGTTACAGAGAATTCACGATCTTTCTTGAGGAAAGCAACGTGTGCTTAAGTAATTGCGCCGATTGACTGAACGGTTCGCCGTGTTGGTATGGCAACTTCTCTGGCAGAGGTGTGTGGAATGCTGCCTACTCTCTGGACATGCGACTATACCAGCAACTGTCATCACGAGAGTTTTAGGCAAAGTTACCCCAGGCAGAGACATGTGGAAACAATTTTGTACTAAAAGTTTCCGTAATGACAGTGGGTTAATTTTTTCCCTACCCCAAATTTAAATACAAGATATAAATTACATTTTTATTGAAGAATACTCTCTTCGCTCGTGTGACACTGCAAAGTCTCTTATAAATTTACAGATATTTCGACAAAGGTTCAAAACAAGTCTCTAGGGCAGTACAGTAATTATCTCTACGACTTCATACGTAAAGCAAGGCAGTACGTTAACGTGTAACTCAGGTAACAATGTGACAATTTACACGTGTTCACGTCCTACTCGTATTCTCAAGCCTCTGTGTTTCACCCCGTAGCAGGGCAGTCTGAATTCGAATCCAAGGTCCGTCATTCCCGGATGGAAATGGGAATTATCTCTATCATTATGTGTGATGGCTATTTTCGTAAGAATGGAAAGCTTAAATTTTTGCCGACTTGTTAGAGAGACGCTGAGAATCTACATTTTGTATTATATAATTACGTGATTCCGACGTAATTTTTAGTTCCACCAGAAAGACAAGAATTATCAGTCAGCGCCATAAACCTCTGTTGAGAAGATTACTCAGATTTCTACAGAGAATCACAATTCGAACAAAGGTAAATGGGAAAGTGCTTGACCCGAAGTCAGGTACTTTTTCCCGTGACGGCACGCAGTTCTGCGCGGTGTCGCCGAGCAGTTCAGTTCAGTTTGAGATACAGCAGACACTCTGTTGATAGGTGCACGAATAAACAACTTACACTCTACAAAGTTGGTGCCCCATTCTTATCCGCTTGATTAATTTAATATCGGAAAGGAAAAATATTCCCTTAGTAGAATATGAATAAATGACTTTAATTCCGTACATTTTTCGGTCGAGGGTCGGGATAGCTCAGTTGGTACAGCGAAACGTTCTAGGCTGGACGGTTCGGGGATCAAATTCCGGTGTGGTCGAGATTTTCCCCTCTCGTCCAGACAGCCCCTGGGATCCACCCAGCCTCCCTTACAATGGGCACCCGGTCTTTCCGGGCGTAAAGCGGCCGGGGAGTTCTTTGACCACACCCTCACCTAGCGCCGAGGATAAAATAAAAGTAGAGCCATACCTCTACTTCCCGCTTGGACCTTCGTGGCCTGTCCTAGGGCGAAATTGGCCTCTACCTTACAGGTTGCATTCTCTATTTCTTGTGTACCTAATGCTACGTGGCAGAGAATACATGCGCATGAGACACACTCAGGCAAGAAGCCAACAAAATTGCAAGGAAGCAAAGTTTCGGTGCCTGTGTTTGGATGTGTGCCATGGCTTCCTCATAGAGATAACCATTTCACCAATTACGTTCAAAGTTTATAACCATCCCACCAATTAGGTCTGAGTGTATAATACGCGATTACTATAGCAACATACGAAGCTGAGTTTCCATGACGATGGGACCAATTTTGCTACGAAAGATCAGTTACAAGTTTCACTTGCTTATCTACCTCTAGAAAACTTTTGCTAGAGTAAATTCCAATAAGAAGAAAGTTGTCACTCTATACAGTTAGCGTAATTATAATTAGGAAGGAAATTCGGTATTCGAAATAGATAAGCCACGGGGAAGTTAAATTTTGTAGCACAGTTTGTGAATAATTGCTTCTCAGATATAAATTGTGTGACTTCTTAGTAATGAACTGGTTCTATTTCAGTAAACGTCTATGAATAATGACGAAGGCATACATGATAAAACTAATATTTTGAAAATGTGATTGACGTCAATATTTATCTTAAGTACAAAGTAAATGCAGAGGATTTCATGACAGGGGTTCAAACAACAATGAAAGCATAAATCTGATATCTTATAAATATTTTATTGTCCAACTTATACACAATTAAAACACTTAGATAAAATTAAAATTATAAAATATTTAAAAGTACTCCAACATGTCTCGGGTCACAGAGGATCCATCATCATGGAGCCTTTTACAGTACTTGGCTAAAATTACAGTAATGGTTCTATAGTGTCCGTCCATATAAACGGACACTATAGAACCATTATCGTGATTTTAGCCAAGTAATGTACAAGGCTCCCTGATGATGGATCCTCTGTGACCCGAGACATGTTGGAGTACTTTTAAATATTTTATAATTTTAATTTTATCTAAG
>Ga0136643_10018228_pt1 | contig 10579 bp, 6 predicted proteins | sample TergutLab28metaG_FD_96883 | JGI IMG/M metagenome (GOLD analysis project Ga0136643, IMG submission 96883) | Labiotermes labralis P1 segment gut microbial communities from Petit-Saut dam, French Guiana - Lab288 P1 (version 3) (version 3) | ecosystem: Host-associated > Arthropoda: Insects >... | reverse complement strand
GGGGGATAAAACAGATTGTAATAATTATAGGGGCATATCACTTTTGCCAACCACTTACAAAATTTTATCCAACATCCTGCTCTCAAGGTTAATTCCATATGCAAAGGAAATTATCAGGGATCAACAATGTGACTTTCGACGCAACAGGTCGACTGTTTGGATCATATATTCTGCATTCACCAAGTACTTGAGAAAAAATGGGAATACAATGAAGTTCATCAACTCTTTATATACTTCAAGAAAGCTTATGATTCAGTTAGGAGGGAGGTCTTATATAAGATTCTCATTGAGTTTGGTATCCCTAGGACACATGTAAGGTTAATAAAGATGAGTCTGACTGAAACATATAGCAGAATCCGGGTAGGCAAGAATGTGTCTGACAGGTTCCCTAATAGGAATGGTTTGAAACAAGGAGACGTTTTATCACCAATGCTTTTTAACTTTGCTTTAGAGTACGCCATTAGGAGGATTCAGGTAAACCAGGATGGCTTGAAACTAAATGGTACACATCAGCTTCTGGCTTATGCCGATGATGTTAATATACTGGGAGGAAGCATACATACTCTAAGGGAAAATGCAGAAGCTTTAGTAGCTTCTACTAGGGAGATTGGTTTGGAAGGAAGTGCTGATAAAATTAAGTACATGGTCATGTCTTGAGATCAGAATGCAGGACGAATTCACAGTGTGAGGATTGATAATAGTACATTCGAGAGGGTGGAAGAGTTTAGATATTTGGGAACAACTTTAACAAATCAAAATTCTATTGCGGAAGAAATTAAGAGCAGATGAGGTCAGGAAATGCTTGCTATCATTCGGTGCAGAATCTTTTGTCTTCCAGGTGTCTATCCAAAAATTTAAAGATCAAGATATATAGAACTATAATTTTGCCTGTTGTTTTGTATGGGTGTGAAACTTGGTCGCTGACATTGCGGGAGGAAAGGAAGCTGAGGGTGTTTGATAACATGGTGTTGAGGAGAATATTTGGACCTAGGATGGATGAGGTAACGGGGGAATGGGGGAGATTGCATAACGAGGAGCTAAATGATTTGTGCTCCTCACCCAATATTGTGCGGGTGATAAAATCGAGAAGAATGAGATGGGCTGGGCATGTGGTGCGTATGGGTGAGGAGAGGGGGGTTTATAGGGTCTTGGTGGGGAAACCGGAGGGAAAGAGACCATTGGGGAGACCTTGGCATAGATGGGTGGATAATATTAGGATGGATCTCCAGGAGGTGGGATGTGGGGGTATATAGACTTGATTGGGTTGGCCCAGAATAGAGACAGGTGGTGGACGCTTGTGAGTGCAGTAATGAACCTTCGGTTCTGTGAAGTGCGGGGAATTTCTTGACTAGCTGCAAACCAGTTAGCTTCTCAAGAAGGACTCTGCACCATGGAGTAAGTAAGTAAGTGCAATTTAAGAAATATCTGGCAACTGTTGCTGGTCACTTCCCGTCTGCTTTCTTCATTTACAGAAGTGTGACATGCAGTGAACAGTGTGTGTTTTTAGATGTGACATGGGTCTGTGAGCTGAAGGAAAACATTTCAGCTACCTTTTTTTAAAAATACTGTCAGTGAAAACCTAACATTAACTGCAGTACATTGAACCAAAATGTGTGAAGCCGAGCTCAGCAAATTGGAACAGAAGTGAGGACTGCACTGCCCTTAATTGTGCGAAGTGGTCTGAGTGACATAGCGATGCTAGTTGACAGATAAAGTTAATACTTCTGTATATGCCTGGGCCCATATGTGACAGCCAGTTATCATTGTCTTGAGGTGTTAATAGTGCATGTGTGGTCCAATCATGCCATCACTAGTACGTAGTTAAATTAGCATTAAGTCAGTCAGCCATTGTGGCTCTGATATACATGACTACTCATATATCTTCAAACAGTCTTCTAACCCAAAGAATTCCAAATGGATTCCTAAGAAACCGAACATTATTTCAACATTGAGATCTCTTTCAGTTTGTTAAATTAACAGAAAGATCGTTTTTGAACACAAGACACAAAAATAATTTTCCACGATTAACATGTGAAGATTATGACATTATTTATCCTCTTTCATTTCTTACATCATACAGTCTTGTTCACCTGATGCCATATTATTATTACTATATAAAATTTTTTTTATTTCCTGCTTGTAGATAATTTTAGGAGACTAAGTTCTTGCAGCAGTGAGTATAAGGATTACGGTCATCTGGACTGTCAGCAAACATTTATAGGATCGTTCTGTTTTTCTAGGATAAGACACTTTTCTGGGTAAGTGGTTCTTGGCATTTAAAAGACAATACATATCTTCGAAACATAAGGAACTGTGTACCATATGGCGCAGCATCATATGCAGAACATAATCCGAAACCACCCCACTGTGCAAACCTCAAGACTTGTGGGCTATTGAAAGTTTCTTGACCTGTTGGATTTTTGCGTGTAAACGCCCTTTGGTGCCAAAAGGATTAAAATTAAAATTTGTGATTTTGAACTTATGCGTGATCAAGTCCTTCAGTTCATTTGTAATTGACTAAGGCTAAAACTGGGTTCTTGAGACAGAGTGCAACTAAAGTATTTTCTTTAGTATTGATCATTTGGAAATTATGACTGCATTTGTAAAGCTGTATCTGCAGCTTAAAAGCATGCTTAGCTGTTCATATTATATATGAAGCATGATAATTTCCTCAGGCCATGAAGATGGGACTGTGAATTCTAGTTTCTTTTGAGTAAAAATTATGCCCATTATGCCAAGGTTAAAAATGGGTTGAATTTTTCTGAAGTAAATAGTTATATGCAGTATGTTTATTCCTTTCTTTCTATCACTCAGGTGTATACAGAATTACCCCAGCTTTAATTCTGTTCCAGATTGTTCCTCTTTAAATGTCAGATTAGAAAAAGCTGTATGTAATGTGATTCTTAGTCTGTGGTTGAGATGTGCCATATAGTATGGTGCTTGTGTTTCAGTTGAACCTGCAGCCCCCATATTGACACAGGTGATAGTGCGACTCTCCTTGCCTGAAGTTGGAGGCAACTTTCCCTCATTTCCCAAACTATGTAGCTTCAGATCTTAGCAAACTTAGTTTTAATATTCACCATTGTGAGAAACTCAGATCAGGCGCAGTGTGATCATATTTTGGAAGGAATAAACAATTGAAGTTGCTAGTTGTGTTCTGTGTGGTACTGAGTGTTGCAGGTTTTATGTATGTGTTGTAACTGTGCATAAGGGCAGTGAAAAATGTAATTTCATTTGGAAGTTCTCTTCTGTAGGAAATTCTGCAGTTGTTGAACTTGTTTGATTGAAGGACATGAAGTTAAAAACTTGATGCAGTCCTATGCAGTTTATTTTGCTAGTAGTGTGTAGTTGTAAATTTGCAGTAATTGAAACTAATGTATTTTGCAGGGAGTTCTGTCAACGGGTAATCTTGTGCAATTCCTTGGTATGGTGCTGTTCTCTGACTGGCAAACCTCAGCTGACATATCAAGAGGCTTTGCAGAGTGAAGAAAATGCTCGCATGTTAATAAAAACATTTCCTAGAAAGGTAATATAGATTAGCCATTTCAAACAGTTGTTACATTTTAAAAATAGTTTCTTGTTTAGTGGCAGAAGGATTTTACATCTTCTAGTGTTATTATGCAGTACTTTGAAAATCCTGTATGTGTGTGGGTGAAGTTCTTCAAAAGCTGAAGGACATTGTACCACCCATACAATTTTGCCTGTTTTTCTCACCAGAAGCTCAAGTCTGCCATATTGTATGGTGGGGGGATGGTGTCCCTTTAATTTCCAATGTGACTGGGAGATGGAGTGACACATTCTCAAAGGTACACACTCTACTGGTCAGTAATTGGACCCAGACTGTGTTAGGACTGTGGTTTGATTAAGTGTTGTTGAAGCAAGATGGTGGTATGGGCTTTTTGTAAGTATCTGAGAATTTGTGGCGGCATGGTAGATCAACATTCATTGCTGCTTCTATGCAATCTTAAACAAAATGACTATTGAAAAATTCCTAAAGGTGTGTCTGTCAAACCACCAAAACTGAATTCTTATGTACCCAACACAAAATTATTTTGTCTGGTAGAATACGTGGTGCTGTCAGTTTCTGAACTGACCTCAAGGTGGAATTACTGTTGCTAGCATGAAATTCTGCTGCTAGATGCAGATAGAGTCTGCCAGGTCATATGCTGCTTGGATTATGCTTTGAACTGGGAAAAACATGGTGGAACTTTCGAAGTGTTGAAAATGGCCTTTGGTTAGCAAATAATGGGAGGAATACAAGTGTTTAAGGTTGTGACCCCTGTTGAAGCTGCCAAACATTTGGGATTTCCATTAACAAGCACAACAGATGCAGGTGTGGATTGAGTGAAGAAACTTGTCCTCAGAAATAGAAGACTCGCTACCTGTGAAGTTGCTAACATAACTGGACATTTTATTTGTTTCTGTTCAGAGCATTTTGAAAGAATGTGAACATGCCATGCATTGCTGCCAAATTCATATGCCACTAAATGAGTGAGAAGCATTAATTTTTGGCTAAAAACAAAATTACTCTCATTTTATATTGTCCCTGCCTACCAGATTTAACAATGGGCAACTTCTTGCATTTTGTGGACTCAGGATGGTGTAAACAGGAAGGGAATTTGATGTTGTCACTACAATTCAAGTAAAATTGCTGGACAAGCTTGCCATGTTGAAAACAATGTACTTCATGCAAAGCTCTGAATGGTGCAAGATCACTGGGCTTGCTGTATAAAGTCTCAAGGAGACTACTTTGAAAGGAATAGCATTAATTAGAAGGTAGGTGTTGCTGGTATGGGGAAATAAATACATTGCAGAAACTGATTGTACTGCATGTACAACAAATTGCAGGCCTTACCATCACAGAAAATGTTGTAATGGTGTAGCACTACCCGTACCTTGGAGGAGTCATTGTTCTTTGCCATGACTCAGGACATCTAGCGTTTAAGCGTGAAAGATATTCAGTAACAAAAATAAGGATATGATAGTGGCATAAATTTTAAGAAGTTGCAGTTCTAAATAGAACCACAGATCAATTTATGATGGTTGTTACTGGACAGTAAAATGAACTGGATTGTAAGTGCTTATTGAAGAGAAGTTGGATAAGTCTGTGATATGCTTGAACATTCTCTCCACATACTCCTGACACCTTTGCAGGAAACTGTGGTTTAAAATTTTGGTAATTGTTGACTAGTTTTTGTAATATGTGTGATTTGTAGAACTTAACAGAGTGGGAAAGCTTGTGTCAGTAACCCTATGGCACCAGAATTAATTGCCCACTGTACCAAGCACAAGACTGGGGATTTAAATGGGTGCCCATTACTTTACATGTTCTTAGATGATGACTTTGGGTGATGTTTGGTTTCCTCACCATGGTATTTCATGTCAACTAAAGTTTTCTCTCAGCTCCAAGGGTTAACCCTTAATGGCTGAATGGGAAAACACTGTCCCAGTAATTCAAATGTCCTCAGAGGATGAAAGATGAAACACTGTCTTGAAATGCCATGGTATTTTTAAAATTTTCTCCATTTATAATTACATGTCTCTTTTTCACAATATTTGTCTAACAGGCTTGTATGGGTATAAAAGTTTGTGTGAAATTTAATTTAGTTAAAATTATAACTGTTGAGGTTTAATTTTTCTTACCAACATCCTTGTGATTTTTCCAGCAGTCACAAATTGTTTACAGATGTCTTCAAACAGCTGTTGTAGTTTATTTATTTATTTTTTTTCATATTGGTGAAGTGAAGTCAATACACAGACAAAGGCTCTTCTGCCATCTCTTGTTCCTTCATAATGCCCCTTCTGTAAAATCCACACCCCTTTCACCCGTATTATTTCATCAAGTAAATGCTGTTGGAAAATATTGGTTCAGTAGTTAGAACGGTAACATTTAACTTACATTTGTGTGCTGTGCTTTGCCACTTTCATGTTAATTGGTCCTTAGAAATGCAGTTTGGTGTGGTACAGCTGGAAAAGTTGGCTAGGACATAACCAGTTGTTGTGTTCTCGACACTTGAATTTCATTCTTCTGTCTTTGCGTTTAGTGGACCACATATGGCACTGATTCTCTTACACTGTGTAGGCCAGTGTTTGTTGTGTCTTTGAACATGTATTTTTATTTTTAGGTGGCTTGTGGATGAGGCTTGTCTTCCTTGTCTTGTGGTGTGAGGTTGAGATCCCCTACCCACTTCTTGTATTAGGTGCCTTACAACTGTCTGTCTGAATTGTTGCTGTGATAATTTTGAACAGCATGAGATGAGAATGATAAAGCTGTTGAGAATAGTCAGCCACAGAAAGTGAAAAAATAGATCAATTTCTAGGTCCTTCTGCTAATAGAGTAAGAGTTGGTCATATGGTCAAGTTTGTCCACATACTCCTTTTGTCTGTTACAGTCTTATATGTACTGTAACCAGTTTCACAGCTTTTCTCTGCTCAGAATTTACCCTCTGTGGTGGGTAATGCAAGTTCAGCAGTATGTTTACATTTTTTTTGTCTTTCCACACTTGCTGTCAATTAACCCATAAACTTTCTTTATATCACCCAGCTGCAGTTTCATTTTCTGCCCAAAATTCTTCATCATATCATTTATTTTTGCTCTAACATTCCCAGAGCAGTTTTTTTTTAGTATGTGGATTGTTAAATAATGCTGGAGACGAAAGAAATTGTCCACGTATAGGTTGTGTTGCACATTTTCAATCCTTACAGTAAGTCCAGTTACAATCACATGAGTAGCTGTCATGGAAAGACGCTAATATTGTACATATATCTTTTAGAATAACAATTATTGTAAATTTTTTGTCCCAAACATTTATGTTTCTGCAGGATATACTGTTTGGAAATGATTCTGGTTTTGAATTGCACAATAATCTCACCATAAAAGTTCAGTTTAGCTGTAATATTTAGCATATGAGTCATTGAGCTTGTCAGATATAGTACTTAGTTTTTACAGTTGGTTATAGCTGTCATCTGTCTTGTTGGGGCCTTTTCTGTTGTCACAAAAATTGCAGTAATTCAAGTATATGAAAGAATTTGTCACATTTCATAATGTTTCCTTAAAAGGCCACGTAAAAACTGTTCTTATATCCACCAGTAATCTTTCACATCATCCTTCTGATCATGCCCCATCTACACAATAATTGCCAAAAACAAATATGTTTCCTGAACATTATGCTGGGCAGTGGGCACTGCCCTTCATCCATTGTGTCCAAATACTGGCGGTAGTATGTGTTTTTCTCCGCCACCATCAGTTGTGTAGTTTCAAAAAGAAGAGCATGAATATGCTAAGTGGGGTAGAGTCTTTAGTGATGTGGGTGCCTCTCTCATAACCCACTGGGACCCCCCTGTAAACCCGTGAACTACAGGTGCAGTAGGTTGACAGTTTTATTGTGTGCAGCTTGTGTCATTAATGTCATCTTTGTCACTGTCGGTGTCACTGTGAGGATAAATGTCTTTGTATAAATTGATGAATGTGTGTCAAGAGTCCGATTCTAATATTGGTTCTGTGATGTTGGTTTTGTAAGTTTTCTCTTTGTAGCAGTGCTACTAAATAAACTTCAAGTCAACTCGGCACACAACAAACTCAGCGCCTTCTGAATCTCTCATCACGATTTCAAGCATCTTCACTGCCTGACATTTCACATGTTATTGCTGTCACAGGGAACAGACTGAACCATTTAGTTGAAATATATAAGCCTGGAACTAATATTCACAAAAATCATGAAGAAATCCTTTCAACAGAATGAAGGACATTTGCCTTTCATCCCATATTTTTCTAAATGAATCAGTGAAGTTCTTTATACATTCATTTCCTCTCCCACTGACTGCATATGAACTTACTTTCCTTGACACCCAGATAAGCCTGCTTACTTAATTACGTACTTACTTCATGGTGCAGAGTCCTTCTTGAGAAGCTAACTGGTTTGCAGCTAGTCAAGAAATTACCCGCATTTCACCGAACCCGAAGGTTCATTACCGCACTCACAAGCATCCACCACCTGTCTCTATCCTGGGCCCGCCCAATCCAGTCTATATACCCACATCCCACCTCCTGGAGATCCATCCTAATATTATCCACCCATCTATGCCAAGGTCTCCCCAGTAGTCTCTTTCCCTCCGGTTTATTTGAAGTTTTTGTCTTTAAAAATGTAAGAAATACAACTGATAATATCAGCAGGTGCAAAAGTGGTTAAAACAAAGAAAAATCTTAGCTGTCAGCAGCAACTTTGGGTTTTAAACCTTTTAAACTTTAAGGGTTAACATAATGTGGTAACCCGTGTAGAAGCATATTTTGAATTCTACAGTTGGCCAGTTAGTGATAAAATTATATGAATTCAATTGCTGTAGCTGTCTTATACATTTCACTAAAGAACCTCGGGCTGGTGACTGGAAATGTTGCTTCCCGTTTCTCTAACCAGGTATATTTTTCTATGCACTTCATGCTGTAACTATTCAGTTTTTGTTCTTAGTTCTGGATTTATAAAATTAGTTGAATGATTCACTGTTAAATGATGAAATTCTTCAATATACAGACAGTAATATGCCCTCGCACAGTCTATAAATAATGGTTGTACATGGCCAAATATATTCTGTAATGATTTTCAGCAGTGTTCTTCTACCTCATTTGTGTGCAGACAGAACAGAAATGTCCTTTTTATGAGCTTGTATTGCTATAAAAATCCACTTACCGCATCCACAATTGTACATACTTTTATATTATTAGCCTCATAAATTTGCAGTGTTTTCACATAACCTCCAAGTCTTGTATCTGTTGCTTCATAATACAGACTTTTCTGCTGTAATTGTACCAATCCATTCTTGTCCTTAGACTGGTATTGAATTCACTTTGAAAGGAGATGGGTGTGGTGGCTTCAGACAACACAGTGGTATGACAATATTACGTACAAATTTCTTGGATATATTGTGATTGTTGATCCATGTACATCGCTTCTCTACCCACTCACTTTTGTTCCTATTTAACACTGTTCATAATATGTGAAAGAATTTCTGTATGTGTCAAAATTTCATTGCTTATCAGCACTTGTGAATGCTTCTTTTTGCGATGCACTGTGTGAGTAAAGAAACTCATCTAAACCTTCAGAAATTGAAGCTATTGGTAGAAAATCCATCTGCACCCATTCATAGTTTTAGTATACATGACTTTCTCCTTCTGAACTACCAGACACCATGAGTAATATGCAGTTAAACCACCTACCTATGACAGGAGATCGTAGTATAAGTGATTACAAAATGTCTGGCAGACAACCGACATAATCTAAAATGGAAAAAACAAATTGTAACTCATTTTGATTGTCTAGCAGTACACAGCAGTAGGTTGTTATATTCTACAACAAGAATTCCATATTTAAAAAAAAAAAGTAAAGTGATCCCGTTACAGGCCCGGTGTGGCCCAGAGGGTGGGTAGAGGTATAGCACTACTCTTCCATGGCTGCGGCACTAGAGGGGGGTGAGTGGTCAGCAGCACGCCCCGGCTGCACTTTACCCCTGGGAAAGACCCAGTGCCCATTTTGCAGGAGGCTGGATGGGCCTCATTGCTGGTCTGGATGAGCAGAAAATCTCATCCCCACCGGGATTCAATCCCGGACCGTCCAGCCCGTAGTCAGTCACTATATTGACTGAGCTACCCAGCCCACAAGAACTCCATACTACTTTATAAAAATATGCATACAAATTGGTGGACAAATCCCAAAATTTTAAGTTCACTCTCTTCAAAGAAAACCTTTCTAACATCAGAATTATAGCCTTTTTAGGAAGGTGTCAGCGATATGTGCATAACAATAGAAAACATTTAAAAATTTCGTGTGATCTGGGAAGTTGTATAGGTAATGTGTTCTGGCTGTTGCATTGTTTGTCCCTCCAGCAGTCTGAACCTCCACAAGGTGGCTTGACTACTCTGCCAGAGCAGGCCACTGATATGTGGGAAACTAAAAATGCCTTCCTGTGTGTTATGACAGCTAGGTTTCTGTAATTAATGTACTGATTTTTTATGTTTATGCAGTTGGTGGTACCAGTATTGTATTTGGCATCCTTGACCCAGAGATCTTCATTTGGTGATCTTGCAGATGATGTTTTTACCTTCACGAGAGAAAGATATTTTATTGGTGAGACTGTTGAGGTTAACACTGCAGAAGATACTTGGTATGTTCATCTTTTGTTTTAAATGGTTTTCATGTCTTTGCTGTGCTGTGCATGTCTGTGTATGATACCACTTGCAATGTGTTACAGGTGTAAGAGTTGTGTTCTGCAAGTTATTCCACCTTCAGGGAAGGAAATAACTAAGCATCTCACTGCAAATGGGTAAGTGACCTTGTTTGTATTTATGAAGTATCTACATCTGCTATGTTTTGTTTCATGTTTTTATTGTTTACATGCATGATTTTTGCTGCCGCAGTAACGGGCATTGGCACTTATCTCCTTTTTAGCAGGATTGTGATTTGAGGGGGGGGGGGGGGTGGGGAAATTTTGGTTGTTTGGGTTTGTGGCGGTTTTTTTTCACATTTTAATATCACCCATTATAAGAGGGCAACTGAACAAAACAAAAAAAGGGTTTTATTTTGCCCTC
>Ga0136643_10018224_pt1 | contig 10579 bp, 3 predicted proteins | sample TergutLab28metaG_FD_96883 | JGI IMG/M metagenome (GOLD analysis project Ga0136643, IMG submission 96883) | Labiotermes labralis P1 segment gut microbial communities from Petit-Saut dam, French Guiana - Lab288 P1 (version 3) (version 3) | ecosystem: Host-associated > Arthropoda: Insects >... | reverse complement strand
GACCGGCGGCGGTCGCTCTGTCGGTCTAGTTCGCGTGCGGACTAAGGCCACGGAGTTTAGTTTTAGCATGAAGATTGCTTTCTTCTGCAGTGTGATGCTCTGTAATCTGTTACGAATTTACCACAGCAGTTAAGAAAACTGCTGTTTCCGTCTTCAGCTTTAACAGATTTCTGCTAGGCCACATGATGCCACTCTACAGAGGACTTCATAGTCATTGCTTTGTGAACCCTAGTCATAGCAAAAAGCTCACTGACATTTCAGAGATCTTGTGTTTCTGTTATCAACATCATACATGATCACACTCCTAATTTTACTGTGATCCACTCTTGTACTGTACATTATACCCCCTTGAGGGACAGTGCGAACTTACTTAGCTTTGATAGTTTAGCAAAGTAAAGATAACGGTAAAACAAATCCTGTGGAAGCCTGTTACAGGCCCATAGGGTTCCAGGAGTTTGAGTCTCCCATACTGGCACACGAAGGTGACAAATTTGTTAACCATAAGCCGGCCGCCTGTACCCTCCAGAAAATATCCTGGTTCTAATTTTTGTTAGAGGCTGAGTCGACCCCAGGGCCATAGTGCGGCCGGAATGGTAATGTCAATGAAAAATTTCAGTGGCAACATCGGGAATCGAACCCCCGCAATGCCTCAACCAACTGCGCCACCGCGTGCCCCCGCTTGGCAGAGTAAGCGGTGATATCGCGTAGGCCTACAAATAACGTTTCACGGAGTTGGGGCAAATGTGGGAATCATTGCTGGAACTGGAACTGCCGACTATAGCCGTTAAAAATTTGGAAGGATAAATGCAGGTAATTGTTACAAGCGATGGAACTTGAAAGTTGAAGTTCTCACAATGATATCGTTAAAGATTAAAGTCTTCTAAGGTGTTACGCCGTGTCGATTTGTGAACAGTTATGGACGTTTCGAAAGATCGTGCTCCTGTCTGAACATTCTTAAACTACTTGACCCTGAAGACAGAGATACTACGATTCTTCCAAAGGATGGAAATTATTATTTAGCATTAGACGTAGTGTAACGTACCAGAAGACTTCAGTCTTCAGTTTTTTTAGAATATTAGAATGTATTTTATTTGAATTGTACTTTCCACTACGTCATTTAAACCTTGAAAATAATTCAGTTATGATTACACCTACAGTATCAGTTTAAAAAGAATTATTCCCTTCCGAAATGTTTGTTGCGATCTTAACAAGGCTCCACCAGCCAATCCGAAAGCGTTTAAGTGTCGAGTATGGCCCTTAAATCCGCTTTTGTCAGCCCTGGTCAACGAAGACAAGAAAGAATCTCAGTGTGCTGCCAAACGACGCAGTTAAATGGTTAAGCCTACTTACTGCTTCTGCTTCGTATTCAGTAGGCCTTGGGTTCCATTCTAGAACTGCAGACCAGATTCCTTGACTGGGAAAAACTGGATTATTGCTTCTTTCCAGATTCGTCACCATTCAAGAAGTAAGAGCAAAATTCCTTCCCGTTACAAGAATGTGTATATTCAGGAGCTGGGGTTGCTACGGGCTGGAGGATCCGGGTTTGGAAACCAGCAAAACAATGTTTCTTTCTTCTCCAAAACGTGCAGACCGGCCCTGTGTCCTACCCAGCCAACTATTCTGTGGATACTTTCTTGAGCGTAAAGCGGACCAGACGACATTTGGTCTACTTTACTCCTTCCACTGCAGAGGTTAAGAATGAGTGGATGTGTACTTTTACCCCCTCTGTATGCCTTCGTGACGTGGAGAGGGACTTTATCTATAGGCCAGTTGAATGTCTCATGGCGGTTACTACAAATATTGATTGGGCATGAACGGTACTGAAGAGCCCCATACATAGGCGATCTAACAATGATATTACATGACTGCCAGCAACATGCTGCCTACCAAATTACAAGGAGTAATATCCCAGAAGACAATAAGCATCCTTTCATATATAGGCCTACGTGTGATATATGTTACTACACTCTCGGTATTGTTCATTGCACTGTTTCAAATGAGAAGTGATTGGTGATTCATGAATTAGAAAGAGTTTTGAACTAAGCTGTCTTGGCTTAATCGCAGTGCAATGATTATTGGCTGATGTAGGCTTTGGAGTTCGTAAATTGTCGTCAAGCAAGAAACAAAGAACACCGAACATTAAATTACTATAGGATATGATGTCTTCTTGATGAGTAAATAGTTACGGACCTTCAGGAGATGTTTCCCTCCTGCTAGACAAAGTAGTCCTGTCTTCTTTGACTGCTTAGTCCCTGTAGATGGGGCAGCAGCCTTCTCTGAAACGTCCGCAAATATATGCTAATCGACAAGGCGTCATATCCCAGAAGACCTAAAACTTCAACAACACCTTTATGAGGATTTGAAAATACGGAAATGAAATAAAGGCCCATAATGTGGTCATCCTCTTGGGTTCACAGGTGATGCTGGTTAAGATAATCACCCTAAAGATTCGAAACAAGGGCTTTCAAAATTCATTCACTGGACCCCGTTATCCTGCGTTTCATGAATGATTAGAGCCGTAGCCTGCTTCCTAAGTATATCTACCGCTTCGAGGCTTGCCAACTGTCACACCGTCAAGAGCATCATTATCTGTCAAAATTTTACGCATGAAGACACCCAAAACACGTAACAGAAACTACTCTGACTATATACAAAGAACCAATGACGTGACCAGTTCTTTGCATATAAACGGCTTAAAGAATAACGACATTCGCATATTGGCTGGCGACGGAAAGTGTCAGAAGTGGAGGTATGAGCTTACCCTAAAATGCTCAACTCGAGGCACACCATCTCCTCAAGGCTGCATAGACTATAGGTTAACGTAAGAGTGCTTTTAAAGACTACATGCACTTATTTGTTACATCATAAAAATTATATATGTAATCTCGTTCCCTGCTACTTATTAAGAAGAAAAAAATCCAATAAAATTCAAGCAACGTAAGAAATCAGCATAGGAAGAGGAAGGCGGTTGGTTGTTTTTAACGACCTACATGATCGACTTTTTGGGGTTTACGCTACCAGAATTGCGGCGGGTTCTGCTAAGTTCATGTTTGTTTCCTCTCCTGCCTGCATCATCCAACACTCCTGGTAAAATTCAATGCAGAACTGTGACCGCTGTCACTACAGACTTTGTTGAGCGCACATAACTAGAAATTATAGGATCTGAGGTGTGTAGCCCCTCAGCATTTCTATTGTCACCTTCTTGGTTTTAATACCATATAATCCTGTAGGTTTTGGAGCAAAATGCTGCGTCCATCTGCAGGATACTTCAGGGTTCTACCCAAAACGAATTTTGGTAACTAATAATGGTGCTGACTGGTGCCATTTGGCTAAGCATAGGGACAGGTGTCGGGAAGTAGTGAAAGCGGGAATGAAACTTCGAGTTTCTTTATTAGATGTGATATTATCAATTGTCAAGAATTACTTTGTTATAAGCAGTTAGTTAACAATCTTAATTTACAATCCAAATTCTGCACGTCACACTGTGTTACTTCTCTTTATCTGAGAGAGCACACCTACAACTAATCATAACGGACTGATCGGACTTCTATATTACTTTAAGACCACGCGTCTTCCCCTGCTGTAACGAAGCCAAGCAACATTCGTACTGAGGTCAGGTTCTGATTGGACGTGACGCTACATATTTTGGTGGAATGGTGCAAAAACATGTGGCCAACACTCCGCTTCCGTCTGATATTTATCCTGAAAAAGACAGCGAATTCCTCCGAGGCGTCTGTACGAACCGAGTACACTACACGACGTCAATTGCAGAAGACAATATTAACAAAAATCGCCTTAGCAATATCAAATCACTCGTTTACATGCATTAATTACCTGTGACAAAAATTTCAGCATTTAAAAACAAAAGCGTCAAGCCACAATACACTTTTTCCTAGAAACAGCTTCATAGCAGTTTAAAAATTACCTGCCTAGGCTGCAGGCCTATGGTTTGGTAAACGCATTATGCGCTCCGTATGTTGAAATGTTAACGGCTATATTGATTTAGTGCCAAGTTTTGATGCATTCAGAACGCATCTGTTTCCCCGTACTCGTAGGCGTTCGTTAAACACACAGAAACCATTAGTGATCTCCTGGAATAGTCTGATGACGAGCGCTGATTAGTGACTGGTCACGTGGAAACTACGCTTCCATTCGAAGCGTCACTGAAGGCACAAGTACTTATTGTCTGTGTTAAATGTGAAGGCCTCACGGCGTTGGCTATATTGTCTATCCAAATAAAGGATGATGCAATAACCTCTGAAATGTCGGTACATAATTATCAGAATACACAGCGTCATATCCCAAAGACAATATGTTTTGTTACGAGTTTTTCTGTTGCGTGTTGTCCTAACCGGCTGGTAACGTAATATTTCTCATGAACTAAAACACAAATGACAGATTTAAGCGTATTCATGTAAGAAACACGATGAAGTTTTGAAATCCTGCTGCGCGAATTTCCAAGTCTTGCCACCAGTAACGAAAGCTAATGGTGATCCAGTAAAGGTAAAGCTATCCTAATACTGGCGTAGAAAGACCCTTAGATCTCCAGGAGGTTAAGGCTACCTGGATATCTAAACAATCGGCGTATGAGAGTGTCCCGCAATTACCGCCCCCCCCCCCCCCGAGATTTTTTTGGTACTCATTTTTTTTAGGGTTTGGGTCAACCCCAGGGACACAGTATGCCTGGAAGGACTAAGTCAATGAAAAATCCGGTGACTTCATTAGAAATCCAGTCCACCATCTTTCGGCTTGTAGCGCAAAGCCTCAGTCAAATGGGTCAATGAGTACCTCTGATCTAGTTTCAGAAAACTAAATTGGTGGTTAGAGTGTAAAGGCATTTCTTTAGGCCTTATAAACCCTCTTCAGGCTGCAGTCACACAGATGCATCGAGGAAAAGGTTGTAAAATAATTTAAATGGTGATTGAGGTTTTAAGCTTACACTGTGTTATTTGGAGGATTTTTCATTTCTAGTAGCCTGGAACATCACGATCAAATTTTGTTTCTCATCCGTAAACGTACTGTGCAACGAATATTTGATATAGGAAACATTTTTGTGATGATGTCAGATTATTAATTAATACATTTCTATATGCAAAATATAACCACGAAGAAGTTACTGCACGTAGAAATCTATTGACTTGTAGAATTTGTAACATAACAGTACTCTTATGCAGTCACGCTACTTTCTTGATATGAGTGCCGTGAAAAATTTACAGGAAGAAATGAGATAGAGAAGTTGTACCTATTATTGGCGGAGATTTGGAGATTAACTGGACACCTTGCTCCAGTTATGTGGAAGGTGACCTGCTCTACTCAAGCGGAAATTTTTCTTGTTGAGTGTAGATGTGTTTTGACTGGATTATTTATAAATTTCTTTTCTGTGCTTCCTATTTCTTGAGCAATGTTACATTAAAATCGTGCATATTGCACGTGTTTAGTACAAACAAGGCAGCCCATTCTTTTGTAACAATCTCATTATTCATCACACATGCACATATATATTTTTATAACACATCTCTTTACCAAATTTCACGCGTCTAGCTTCCTTTGTACATTAGTTGAAGTCAGGAAACCGAAAACTGAAGAAAATGTTTTCACTACTGCCATTTTGTTATTCCAAATTCAACAAAAAGAACTGCATCAACAATCTTATCCAAAGTGGGCTGCCATGTGTCATTTCACGACGTCGGATTAAGTAGCGCTAGCAGCACTCCTGTTCCGTGAAATGCGGGGAATTTCTTGACTAGCTGCAAACCGGTTAGCTTCTCAAGAAGTACTCTGCTCCATGGCGTGAGTAAGTAAGCAGCACTCCCGTGACAGAAATTTGCCCATCTGCTACGTCGTTATTACTGACTATAGGAAATGAGAAAATGATGCTGTGTGTACTCCAGTCATATCATATTCTTACTGGTTTTCGTGAAAATCTATTGACAAATTCAAAAGTTGAAGTAGGAAGGCACACAGATAGCATTGTGATTTCAAAAGCATAATATTTTCCTCTTTAGGAAGTAAAGCAAGTTAAAATTTCAAATCACACCTCACAGAAAACTCAGTGCCGCCAATCAAACTCAAAATCCCAGTCGTTTACTGGGATATAACATATTTTCGGGACAATAAATGAATGAATGAACAAATGTAATATATCTATTTCGACATAACAACAACAACATATTTGTGAAAAATAATCTTTGAACAACAAGTTAGGAGAAGTTATTGCCTGAATAGCATCTGCACAACCCTTCTGATATCCCTCACAGAACATAACAATACATCTTTGTTTTGTTTCTCTTGATGGGCGCAACCCCCTTCTCTCAGCCCTCCCTGGACTCGGGTCCTGGCTGTTAATTGCCTTAATGAGCGATATTGATCTAATGTCCGACACTGCTATAATGCATCACAGGGCTAACTGCACGGAGCAATTGTTTGCCTCAAACACTCTATAAAGGAGGCTCAGTCCAACAGCGACACAAGGCAGGGTTACACATAGTTCAGTGAACAAAACTGAATTCAGTATGGAGCCGGTGTACCTCACAATGGATGAGACTGGAATACGGGATGGAAGACCGAGGAATGGGAATTCGATATCCGGTACGGGCACGGATTACACTCTTCCAGGAAAGTACAGATTTTATCTCGGGTCCACCCAGACTCATATCCAATGAGTACGGGATATATTTCTGGATATTTTTCTTCGGGTCTAAAGCGGCCAGGAAATGAAACTGACCACTCACTTCCATCTAGTGCCAAAGTTACGAGTTCATTAATGTATACATCCAAGTCACGTAGGTTTTCATTGAATGGAGTTCAATTAAGCCTTGGGAGAGGACAAAATTTACCTCTTATTATTCCTGCAAATTATTCCTCAAAAATCAGTTTCAGTATTATCCTCCCCCATCTCTTCTCTGTCAAGATTCTGTAAACATTTCTCATCTCTCCGATTTGTTAAACAGACCCAAATAATATGACATCAATTAATTACTGGTACATGTCCCACTTTTGGTTTAAGGAGCTACTTACGTGACGGCTGAATCATCAGGCGGGATCACATCACAAGGGGTTCTGCCCCCGGTGGAGTGGGGAGGGGCATTATTCAGTGGATGTATCCTCCACATTGTATGCATGTATCTATGCAATTACTGGCAATCAGGGCTCGTAATATGGAGAGTTTTACCGTTGTGGGAATAAGAGCCTGCATAAAAACCACGCTCATCAGCTTTATATACATAGATATAGAGGCCAAGCAATGTTTCAGTGTTAAACTCCTGACACCTAAAGTTGTAAAAAATTTCTTTCCTGCCTTTCAGCAAGCATACTGCCTTTCCTTTTCAAACACCAACCGCTAACGTTGTATAGCTAGGTAAGTACTCTTCGTTGTGAGGGACGCTCGAAACACGTGTAGACGTCACGTGACGGAATACAGCCCTTCTATCGTTACAGCACGTGATGCATACACTCGTATTTAGTACTGCGCCTTAAAGTGTTGATGCAAATTAATGCTGCAGAATACTAATAAGATGTAATTTTTTTTTCAGTTCTTCAGCTTTACTTTTTCCCTGATATCCGGCTGAGGATTATTAGTCTGGTGATTTGCCGGCCTCGAATCATCTAAACTTGGGCTTATCTTTGCCAGAGCTGTTACACGAAGCAAACCAATGTCTACTTCGTAAATGGGCATTGAAGGTGGACGTTAGCAAGAAAGGTGAAGACCGAACTTCGGAATAATTTGGATACTGAAGGTATAGTGGGGAGAAATTATCGTCGGCCTTCATTATTCAATTGCAGGTATTGCTTCTCAGTGATGATGATGGTGGGGCATGCAGGCAAAAAATTAGGCCTGTCCACATTCTGGGGTTTGGAAATTCTCAGAGACCTCTTGTGAGACAGTAACAACTTAAGAGCGTAATATTTAAATGTGCCTTAGGAAACGTGTTTGTGGGAATGTGAAGTGGACTAAACTGGGTCAGAACAGAATCCCTTTACAAGCCTTTTGTCTACTGAAATGTTTCTGTGGTTTGAGGAGTGAGGTTTTGTAGGATGTGACGCTGTATTTCTGAGTGAGTGGAAATTATTACATTCTTTCGAAACCCAAACAGCGTCACATCCAAGATGACTTGAGTCTTTTGCAACGCCACTCTTAGAAGCTCAAATATCGCAGTGTTTGAGTCAAAGACGAGAAAATTTTTCTAAAATTTACCGTAGGTATTATATTCAGAGAAGAAGTGTAATTTCATTCAATTACTCATCTGTCTTTGTGTTACTGGTAGAAGGTAGGAAGTTAGGCTATGCCATTAATTGTAACGGTAAGCTCTGACAAACACGACGATCCGATTTCGGCTTGCGTGAAAGCCAGGCAATTTTATGACTAGCTGAAGGTCTATACACCATGGATTAAGTTCGTGTATGTACATTCCAGAGCGGCTAGATATTACTTTTGCTATTACGTGCTTATTATAAACAATAGGTGACTACAAATATTCAGGTATTCACACTGTCAGAATCAAAAAGTTATAATAACTACAAACAAAAGGATAAAAAATAAAAAGGCTTAAAAATAAATTACTTTTATTGTAAAGCGTATCGAAAGACCAGGATTCGAACCTGCCACAACACAATGTCCTAACCACTAGACGATCACGACTATCAGACCGTACAGCTGTTTCCACTATAAGCGGGATGTTCAGCGACAGAAAAATTTGGTCACGTGACATTAGTGCTGTACCTCATTGGCCGACTTGGGAAACTAAGTGAGCAGGTTATTACAACTTCCTTTTCATTGTTCTTCACCCGTCTGTAGTGCACAGTCTTGCCGTTCAGGTACAGTAACACTTTACCTTCGTCACTGTTACTCTATGTGCAGCTTAGGAATAATCACATTGTGTGTCGTTTCAACGAGCCCACAAAGTGCAGATACTTTTAATTTAAATAATCCTATTAAAGGTAGAGATCACCTTAGAACAGGCCACGAAGGCCCAGAGGGGAATTAGAAGTATAGCTCTACTCTTTCTTTAACCTCGGCGATAAATGGGGTGGGTGGTCAACGCCACGTCCCGGCCGTTTTACCCCCGGGAAAGACCCGGTACCCATTGTATTGGAGGCTGGGTGGGCCCCAGGGCCTTCCTGGACGGGTGCGGTAAATCTTGCCCTCACTGGGATTCGATCCCAGGACCGTCCATCCCCTAGCAATTCGCTATACCGGCCCGCGCTGAGAAAGTGTATTTTACAAAAAATGGATGTTTGATTTTTCTATAAAATTTTTACTAAAAATAGAGTAATTGTGCCTATTTTCGCACATACGCCTAAATTTCGCAAAACCGAAGTGCTCTTCATGTTGAGTGTTGAAGCCGAACCCTGTCTGATTCAAACTGTACCTTCAGATATACACGACATCTTGTGTGGAGTCGAGCAACAGGAAGCGTTGAGTGTGGCTGTGTACTGGTTTACAGTCATTGCTCTTCTTGGAGTATTTATTGAGTACTTATAATGTAATGGTTACTTAGTAAAAATAAGTTTATACTACCGGTAAGTTCTAAATATGCTACAGTTTAGTTCCGATGCTCTATGAATTTAAATAATTCTTTCCATTGTTCACCCCGTAAAAGCCCGCCATAGTTCACACGTGCCCAATTAGGCCCACTAAGTGTTGCCCTAAATTCGCATTGTGAGAAACAATGCCCACCGACGAATTTGTATGTTCCTTCACTGCACTCTATTTATCTTTACAGATGGGTCCAAAGAAATATAACACATAGGAGAGGGACAATAATAGCCGTTAGAAACAAGAGAATGCATCTACTAAGAGCTTCAGTATTATGTGAATTACCGAAATCAACTCCCGAAGACAAATTTAACATCAAGGAACAAAATATTAGAAAAATGATCCTTATTCGAAGTTGTAAGATTACTGTCTTAAGTTAGGTAGATTTCAGGACTTTTTCTGAAAGAGTTTACTTGAATGAAATTAGGAACATAGTATTCACAGTTTAAAACATCTTGCTTATTCCTTTACTCTTTAAAAAATTAAAAACGAAAGGGAATTCCAAATTACCATAATTTACACGAAAATACTTCCACCCAGGAACGTGTTCTTACCGTTAATTTCACGACATAGCGCACATAATTTGACCTTTATCAAAATGGGTGAGAAATTAGGCCATTGGCCATGTCCTTTAGTAAGATGAATACTCAGCGATTTACGCCCATACGCTCGCATGAAGAAATAAAGATAAGGAGGAAGGAAGAAGAATATTTAGGTAATCATTAGAAAGTATAAGCTGACAAGTTCGTAGCCATTTATTGTGACGCTAGTACCTGAGAATAAGCTCTTCTAAAATTGGTTTAACTCCTATTATTATTCTACAGTACTCAACAGCGAGGGCAATATTCTTCATACACAGGGTGAAAACACAGATGATCCATTCACCACCGATATTAAAACAATTAGTAGAAGGATTAAAGCGATAGGGAAAAACAAATCAGTAGGACCAGACTGGGTCTCTGGAGAAATTCTTAAACTGGGTGGGGAAGCCATGATTCCGTACCTTGCACGACTACTAGACATAACAATGAATAATGGTACACT
>Ga0136643_10018221_pt1 | contig 10580 bp, 7 predicted proteins | sample TergutLab28metaG_FD_96883 | JGI IMG/M metagenome (GOLD analysis project Ga0136643, IMG submission 96883) | Labiotermes labralis P1 segment gut microbial communities from Petit-Saut dam, French Guiana - Lab288 P1 (version 3) (version 3) | ecosystem: Host-associated > Arthropoda: Insects >... | reverse complement strand
TGCGTAAATGGAAAGAAGAAAAAAACCAACTTGCGGCGTTTTTTTTCCCTTGAACCTTTGACATCCACCCCCTTCTTTTTTTTTGGGGGGGGGGGGGGGGTTAGATTCCAAAATCCCCGGGAAAAGAGACAATGCGCAAATAATTGACTGCCCTCCAAAACAGAGTTTCACTATTATCTTAGTAGAAACATTTTGATGGCAGGTGCCCCAACTCCTTGAATGCTTATGACTGGAAGAGCTGTTCGAGCTGTCAAACAGTTCTGAAGCTCCTATCCATTGAAGGCTTCGAGTGACGTATTTTCATTCTCGGGGCGACCCCGTAAAAAGCGACGGATGAGAGTATTTTGCGTTAGTTTGATCTGATACACTTGAAACATGCACATACAATATGAGACGTGTAAGTGCAAGTTACACTGCATGCTCAGGGCCTGAATTTCAATCGCAGTCGTTTGCTAAGCATCATCACATAAACCTATGATACCTTAGCACAACGTTACAGGCTCTACTGCCAACGTACACGTTCGCAAGAATTCGTAAGTACTTACCAACTTGCATCCACCTGCATTCATTTTACATGCTAGTAAGAGGCCTTGCAACAATGGTAGAGTATAAAGCGTTCAAAATTGTTAATGTGTTGTACATCACCGTGTTTACACAAGCCTGTTACTGGTCCTTACTGTAAGCCACATGAATCCGGTCCACAGCCTCACTTCTCACTTATTTAATGCCTGCTTTAATATTATCTTCCAATGTAAATGTACCTCTCCCACGCTGATCTCACACTATAGATCCCTTCCAGAAGCTATCAGTAATATCAAATACGCAAACGTGCCATTTAAAATCAGGGATACCTCACAACACTGTGACTACGAGTGTTCGTCAACACTGTATATAAAATTTCAGTTCGTACCTCACAGAGAACATAATTTAACACTATTAAGACGAATCTGTTAATGCTGTTTGGGGAGACAATGGTTTTTTATTGTGGGAGACATAAGAAACACACCAATAGTGCGGGCAGATTGCTTCGATTCCTTCATGTTACAGCATGGGGTACTGTACACAGTCGCCACTGCGCTGTCAGTGCTTAATAAAATGGCCGGCTGCGAGCTGAATGACCGGGCTGTGAATCCGTAAAGGGTGAATGACTTGCCACTTCTCACTAGTTACAGTCTGCGTTATGTTCATATTAAGTATTTATGCGAAATTGCATCCAGTTCTTGACAATACACATGACAGCTGATCCACAGGGCGAAAGTTGCTTCTGAATCAGACCTGCGCGATCACCACCCTACTGGCGTGTTGGCCACCACAATATGCCATGCTATTCACTTCCTTAATTGGTTCAGACAGACAGCACCTCACACCATAGCGACATCACAAGGATACGTTATTTTAAAAGAGAAAGTGCTCTGACGGGTCGAGGAACACCAATCGGGATTGTATCCATATGTTTATGCAGACGATTATACAATTTCTCCAATGGAAGGCAGGTATTTTGATTGGAATGCAAAACACGTACAGGTGACCGACCGCGCATAACTGAATGGATTCAGTTCCCGGCAAAACCATTTGGACAACTGGGAAAACTGCTTAGTGTTCCCAGCTCTCCAAGGGTATTGCAACATGTAAAACTGCTTAGTTTTCCAAGGTTTCCAGGGGTACCGCAATATGCCAAACTGCTGAGTTTTCACACTTCTCCAGGGGTACTGGGGTACAGGAGTAGTGAGTGGACGGTCGCCAACATTAACACAACACAACGAAACCAAATCATGACAGAAAGAATGCCACTTTTTACATACAAATAAAGCGGTAAGATAAGCTATGAGAACTCCTGTCATTCACTACTTTACCGCTTGCGTTGCGGGTCCGTCCTCGCAATCAGATCGGCGACTAGGCGACGGGGCGAATGAAAACCGTCTCCCCGACAATTAGGCCGCCGTCAGCTGATGAAGGCGCCTCTGGGACCTCAGCTCAAGGTTAGGAGAACGTCCAACACTTTCGGAAACGATGGTTTACGGGGACGATGCGTGGAGGATACTAGATAACAACAAGACAGGCTATGTGGGTATACAATAACATTTTGGAGCGTTCGCGTAATGTTTATACCTCCTCGGCTATCCTAATAGCCTGACACCGTATCACTCGAATACAGCCTTATGGTGGGTTAATGTCGCCGGAAACAACAAAATGTCCTTATGTCTTTACGTAAAGTTTTCGATACGTTTGTCCCATTTTAACCAAATTTGGTTAAATGCTCACGAAAGTCCCCAATACAAAGTGTCATAGAAATTTGCCCAATGGGAGCTGCGCCGATATATGCGGACAGACGAACGGACGGGACGAGGGTAATACACGCATTTCGCGACTATGCGCACTAACCTAAAATCCAAAAATCTTACACGGCGTATTAACGAAACCACGACGGACGGTGGCGCTGTAAGCGGTTGTCATGTCTACAGCAAATGGCGCACCATTTGAACACTGATAAACCCTTACGGCAGGCACTCCAGTCCATTTTATACGGCCTCTCACTAATTTCGTTCCAATTACACAATTCGCAGCTGCGCCGTGGCCACTAATTCCCTCCCCCCCCACCCACCCTCACCCCCGTCATCGAAGTGACGACTCAAACAGGTTTGCTATCCGTGGATGATAAGGTACAACATACGTGACCAGAACTGACAATGCAATAAAGCTTTGAATTCAATAATTACATATTTTGAAAGAGCCGGGATAGCGCAGTTGGTATAGCAAATAGGCTACGCCCTGGACTAGCCGGGGTTCGATTCTCGAAAGGGACTACAGATTTTTCTCAACTCCAAAATGTCCAGACCGGTTCTGGAACCCATCGAGTCTTCTATTCCACAAGTGAGGAGGTTCCTTCCCGGGGGTAAAGCGGGCGGCGCCTCAAGTTGACCATTCACCTCCATCTAGCGCCGAGAATAAGCGTCGTTATACATCTACTCCCAACGTATGCCTTCAAGCCATGGATGGTGAGGGACAACTTTACCATTTAATGTATTTTGAAATTGTTATTAAATTTATATTTATACGCATATTTACTGGTGTGTTCAATTTTAACGACAATATTTAAAATAACTCGCCTTAAACTGTAAAATTATTCGGTTTGCCCGAGTACGATTTCAACTTGAAACCCGTGTCTCATTGGCTCCTACATTTGTTTTAAACTAATACACAGACGGTATAATTGTGCATTTGATGACGTTACCAAAGTTTCCATTCATCTCTCAGTTTAAGAATTTCACTTTTGAATAAGACTACCATTAACTGCAGTCTTCAAATTAGTAAGACAGAATGAAAAACGCAACTTACATGATTATAATAAACAACGGCCGAAAGTGTGTCGTCACTGTGACGTCAATGACGCCACACGATTGGGTGACCTTGAGTTAGACAGCTCATGCCTGTACCGACACTGTCTTGCATGGCACAGGAGGTCCCCACTAACTTGGCGACTGCAAGGCTAGGGCGTCCAAACTTGAGGGAACTCCGCATCGTATAAGCAGTGGCAGAACCTCCAATACTTGCACAGTCTGGGTTAGCCCATATACTAACCATATAAAACACACAAAATTCACCATGGGAACTCGGAACTTCATAAAGCAAAGACCGTATCTTGATTGAACAAGATGGTTCCAACTTGAAGGTTTCTGCATGAAATATATTAAAAGACCAACAAATGCACTTTGGTTTTATGGATTAATTTTATAGCACAGTGGTCGCCAACATGTTTCGGCCACTCATGTGGTCATCTTGAGGTTGGTGAGAACAAGAATAAAAATACAATTGAAATGTGTCTAATTACTCCATAATATAAAAGCACATAGTTTTGGTTAGCATTAACAGTTGAATAATAAAATAAAACAGCGATGAGTGTAAAGCATCAGAAATTTAAAAAAAAAATTGTTCTTTGGAGTATGTGGAGAGACGTGCACAGCAGCACACGTGGTGAATTATTATCCATATCATTGAGCGATAATAGAGTCTGCGTAGTGAACTTCTGGAGTTCATTATACGGACTACTAACACACGGAATATGGAACACATCAACTGTAAGGTTTATGATTTGTATACTAGAGGTGCCGGTTCGTATCTCGGCCGAGACACCGACTCTACGGCCATGGGTTTCGTTTTTCTCTGTCCCTCCAAACAAATGCTCCGATGAACCTCCAATCAGGCCATGACTGCTTCCTTCCACCAAATGTTCACTTGATTATTCACCAATCATCCACTATTCGGCGCCACCTATACGCATGAACTGCTAATGGTGTTACTAAATATGTATAAATAACCCGCCCTAAGAAGCCGTAACATAAGTGACTTACAATTTGTACCACATGTTATATTACATTAAGTCTGTGCGTTCTGCCCACACAATGTACTCACCCTTGCGTTGCGTACGACGCAGGGGTGAGTACACTGTGTGGGCAGAACGCACAGACTTCATGTAATGTAGCATGTGGTACATATTGCATCAGCGCAAGTTAGAGAAATGATCGCTGTATATAACGACGAAACTTCATTTCTGCACAGGAAGATATGACTTTCTTTAATCAACTTCAAATTTCTCTACTTCCAAACACGGTAAACACTATGGGACTAGGCCCGGCATAATGAATCGTGGTTCAATTCCCGGCTAACCGTACAGACCATATCTAGGGGCCATCCAGCCTCCTATACAGGGAGTACCGGCAGCCCGGGCATGAAGGTGGCCCACTCACTTATACCAAGTGGTGAGGCTATGATTGGGTGAGGTCTACCTCCACTCCACTATACACCTTTATAGCTTGCATAGATACAACTTTATGAGATACCTGAGGTTCGGGAATCTGAAGACTGAACTCATGGGATATAACACAGTGTGCTTTGAAACCTACCAAACTACAAGGCATCAAATCTACATGCTCACTGCCACCAGCATATCAAATCTCACATGAAGAATACGTGCGGGACATGTAGCATGAACACGAACTATGGGCAATGAATATGCACAATTCTGATGGGAATACTCAAGGGAAGACGCGACTTGCGCCAGGGGCCATCTTGCGTACGAAGTTCTCTGCGTTGTTTCCTTACTTTTTACGTTATTGGTACATCTTTGCTGGGAGAGGGGGGGGGGGCGGAAAAATGTTTTCACCGGTACTCGAACCCGCTCTCGGCGGTCTCGGACAGGATAACACATTGCTGCAGGGGCAACATTAAACCGAAACCTGGACAAACTTTGTGAATATGTGAAATGTATCAGCTGGATCGGGTTACAGTCCAATCGCCGGCCGGCTACTCTGAACACAATGACGAACTCCGTACTTCATAAATAATACACAACGCCACATTATACATTTGTTTGTTTAGATATTTAGAATCCTGGTCGTACCTAAGAGAGAAAGCAGTTCGTAATTACTGTCCCAATAATTCGTAACACAAATTGCTTGCGTAGAATGCAGAGAACTTAAATGTTTCAGCAGGTTGCAGTGATACGCAATGGCGCCAAAATCACCGGCAGTCTAAATATTTTACGGTGGCGTTTAAAACTTAATACATCCTCAGCAATGAAATTCCTTATGGCACTTGATTTTGTACTCTGTTCACTGTTTAGTGGAGAATACCTTACTTAGGGTCATACGTAGTCTGAACTGAACGCTGAACTACGTGTAGGTGGCACCCACACATCTGCAATATCTGTGGACTCCTGATTATGCATATACATGTTACTACTGGGTTTTGAAAGGTTAAATAACTATCTCAGGAAGGCCCTGATGATCGTGTGGCTCACAGCCTCAATTCTGTAAAGGTAAACTTGTCGTTGTGCAGGTAACGACGGCACGAGGAGGAAATGAGGTAGAGTTCTACTCATTCCTTAGCCACGTTTGACCACTTACTTGGGGGTAAGTGATCTGCTTTACGACCAAGACGCGTGAACTCAAGGGATTGTGCTCATGGCACCTGTTGAATCGAAGATTGGTGGCCGCAGAGCCGGTTTGGACAGTGTGTAGAAGAGAACCCTCGGTGGCCAGCCCAGTAGCCCTGTCGATGTACCAATTGAGCTACGCCGGCTCACTGCTGTTGGCACATTGAACGTTCCAAATCAAAACCAGGTTAAGCTTTTATGTACACCTGCTCTTACATACTTCTTAACAGTTTCATATGTTTAACACCAGACACAACGAATACATCGCCATCATCCGATAACTAGAATGTGCTGGTGCCAAAGGTAACGGTCGTCTCGAATGGGGCGCAGAGTATTTTGGCAGATTAGTATCGTCGTTGCAGAGAAACCTACTGCCTCCATTTTCAGTGTGCCCTACCGATGACGTCGTGTAGTTTGGTAGCTGGGTACAAATTTTCTCGAGAAATCCACCGTCTCTACCTCTAGCATAGACGGAGGCAACAGATTACCCTGAACTCTTTTTACATACCTAAGAATCTACATGGCTTCATATCATATTCTTGGTCAGGGTTCGGGTTACGTGAAGATCCAACCGCATCAGAGCACCTGTGAAAATTCGTCAGCGATTACCTTCATAGGGCGTAATGAGAGAAGTAGCACGATCTGGTTTGTTCAGAGTTCAGTAGGTCTATTAGTTATCATAGTTTATACAGTGCAGTCTGTTACAGATGTCATGATATTTCAATTCCACAGAAACGATACTTTCAGGGGATTTATAATTCATATAATTGCAAAGTTTTTAAAAATTAATGTCGGAAGCTTATGATTTCTCTTCATCGTCACGTATTATTGAATTTCGTGTATTTTCTTACAGGTGTGTTAAATCACAGACACTCCTCGAGTTAACGAAATTCACTTTGCAACCTTAAAAAAGTAAAAAAAGTAAAATTTTTTAAACACACCTCTAATTTTCGCTTGCGTGAATGAAACCGCAATCAGACTAAGGTGACGGAAGAACACTGCTGAGCAATAACACAGGCGGCCGGCCGGCCGGCCATGTTGCGACCGATCAGGTTCCAGGGTATGCTGGAGTTTGAATTTCAACTGGACCCCCTTGTATATATATGTATAGCTGACCACACACACACACACACACGCACACATACTCAGTTCCGACTTGTGACGGACCTTCCCGAACGTACCTGTTGCGCATTTCGGCGAGTGTCTGCATCAAATGAAAACAGTAACATGCCTTTCTTCTTCCACTATTTGACCGATCACGGCTTTTAAATTTTTAAACTTGCTTAATTCTCAGCCTATTTAATGACGGGTTTTCAACCACATGTGCAATGTGCTGCTGAATGGAATATATATATATATATATATATATATATATATATATAGGGAAATATAGAGTGGCAAGGATCTGGAAGGAAATATTTATGGCTCGTTCTAAGCTTCCACTCCAGCACCTACCTAGAGAGACAGCAGAAAATTACTACACTTTCTCGGTCAATTTATCCGACCAGCTCGAAGTCGGGATTTTTTCTAAAGCAGTAGGACTTTCCAGTTTTTCAGTTGTGTTTTGTTTTAGGATTCCGCTAAGTTTAATACAAGTTTTGGAAAACACTGATATATCGCTGTATGTGCGTCAGAGTTCTATGTGCCTCTACGACACTCTCAGGTTTACGCTGCGGGCACTTGCATCTTTGCGACCATGGGCGGAACAGCGGACAGGTAGGAGCACCATCAGTAGCAGGCAGTTAACAGATCCCTTGCACTTCCCTCTTTTCGTTACGTAAGCCTGCCTTGCGACAACAAAACACCATGCAGATGCAAACAGAACGCGAAACACACGTATCATCCGAAGGGGCGTAGTCCCCCTACACTGTTGGAGCCGCCGATAGCGCTGACGACGACCTTCGTCGACATCACACCATATCGCTCTCCTCTCCTAATTCATTTCCCCTCTGCAATCCCGTCGCGCCCACCAGCTGCCGCTACTTGTCGTGACATTACCTCCATGATCTAAATTAATTGCTCTTCAATTGTTTGTTCCTTGTGACTATCGCAGTCCGCTAAATGGGTCGCAGACCCTTGAAATTTCAAACGGAAAATGAAACTTCGTCAAAATGCGGAATCTCGGAAATGCAATAACTGATATCAGTAGTGACTACTCTATAGGCTGGAATAAGAAATCGGAGTTCGATTCTCGGAAGCTCTTTTCCAAAGCGTCCGGACCGGTTCTGGGGCCCATCGAGTCTCCTATTTAATGGGTAGCGGGGAAGGGAGCTCTTTCGCTGGTCAAGCGGCTAAGGATGAACATGACCACTCGTAAGTGTAAAAAGGTTCACCCGAGGACAACGTCACGACGATCCAGACGGGAAGTAAAGATACAGCTCTACTCTGTCTTCAAACTCGGCGCTAGATGAAGATGGGTGGTCAGCGCCATCCCCCGGCCAGTTTACACCCGGGAGAGACCCGATACCCATTGTAAAGGAGGCTGGGTGAGTCCGAGGGTCGGCCTTGACGGGCTGCGGGATATCTCGCCCCCATCGGGATTCGATCCCCGGACCGTCCGACCCGTAGCGAGTCGCTATACCGATTACGCTATCCCGGCCCACTTGCCTCCAAGTGACAAGGTTAAAACTGGGTGCAGCTTTTAACACCCCTCCCCATATTCTTGCACAGCGTGTATTGGGACAACTTACTTTCACTATACCCTGACTCGCCTCTATTTAGAGTAACGGCTAAGAATGAGTGGCGCTACACAGCTACTCCCCCTGTGTGCGTTCATGGCATGAACAGGGTCATCATCTATCACATTACCCTACGCGTCCAGACCGACTCTGGATCCCACCAGCCACCAATTCAACGGACCGGAGACTCACCAAAGTTAAAGCTGACCACTCACCGGCATCTACTGTCGAAGTTAGCAACCTGTGGAGCTTACCCAATTAATACACCAACTAATGCACTTATACAAAAGTTACACATTAAAACACTAAAACTGCTCCGACATGTTTCGGTCCTAAGACCATCATCAGGGAGCTATATCTTCCTTGTTAAAATAGTCACTGATTAACTTCGTTGTACTAATAGGGTGTTGTGTCAGCATTCCGTGTTGTTTAAGGTTATGTTGCGAAGAGTGCCCTGCTGCGGATGTGCATTCTGTGCTTCGCTACGTGATACTGGCAGTGAGTTACGTGGAAGGATTTTTGTTGTGTTTACTAGTTCGTAGAGGGGGTTGGAGTCACCGATCTGTTGTTCTGCAATCAATATCTTGTGTTTGTGGAATACTTGCATGTATAAGGCTTCCAAACAGTTCATATGTGTACCTTTTGAGCATATTTTCAGTAATTGTAATGTGTCTATTATTGGTCCGTATTCATGTCTATTTTGTAGGATATGTAATGCATAGGCAGATTGTGGATTGTTGGTTCCTATATATCTAACATGTTCCTTATGTCTTACATTTATAGAACTTCCTGATTGTCCAACATATACATTATTACATGTGTTACATTTCAGTTTGTATATTCCACTACGATTTTTATTATTAATCTGCTCTCTAGATAGTTGTTGTTGGACGGTGTTGGTTGCCCTAAATGCAATATTCAGATTAGAATGTTTAAACATGTTAGTGATACGTCTTATTATAAGGGCTGAAATAAGTGAAAGTTACCCATTTTTGTTATGTTGATCTGTTATGGGGTACTGTTGGTGTTTTTGTTTCTTGGTTGTCAGTTTTACTCTGAGCTATAACTGAACTCCGCTATGTGCCTTCATGGTGCGGTTTTTAATTAAGCGCAGGGAAAACTTTACCTTACCAGAAACCTTAAAACAATGCTGGAACACTCTGGAGGGGGGTCGGCGGTTGAAATCAGTGGCGAAGATTGAAGTGCTCCTGTGGGTTCCAGTTTGTCATACTTTGCCAGACCATGACAGTCCTTTAAGTACAGTATATAATGGGCTGGTCGGTTATTGCTCATAGGCTATCTTAACCTTCTAAAGCCTATTGGTTAAGTGATGCCACACTGTATTTATGTGTTTTGTATTTATCTGAGAACGAACAGCGACTTGTGCCACTTACAGCATAAACTGATTGGTTTTTATAAGCGAGATGAAAAGTGTTTACAGCGCGGTACGGACTGGGGCTTTAAATAAAGCGGTTTGCGCTTCGTCTGTAAAGAGTTAATCAGTATTTTCAGACGAAGACCAATTTTTTTCCCCCGTAATAAACGAGTAGAAAAGTCTCCCTCCTTTGGAAATGCTTCATGTACAGAAATGAAGAGGATCGCTATGTTAGGACAAACTTTTAAGACGCATTCGGCGCCCCAAAATGAACTAAAAACATGAATAACATGAAGAACTAAAATACTTAAAAGAATTGTGGTATTTTTCTGTCGACTAACACAAACCGAAAACGACATTCATCGAACAGGCTGGCTGGAATTGCAGCCCAGGGCTTGTTTCGTTTCTTGTGTCTTTATGTGAGGGGCGGGGGGGGGGGGGGGGGGGCCTACAACCATTACGCTGTGAACACCAACGCAAGCACAGGGACTGTGGGGGGGGGGGGGCTGCGGGTTTTTTCGGCGGAACCCGAACGCGTTTGTTGGGACCAATTATTTTTAAAAAAAGTTAAAAAAAAGGTTTTGTAGGGGGGGGG
>Ga0136643_10018220_pt1 | contig 10580 bp, 1 predicted proteins | sample TergutLab28metaG_FD_96883 | JGI IMG/M metagenome (GOLD analysis project Ga0136643, IMG submission 96883) | Labiotermes labralis P1 segment gut microbial communities from Petit-Saut dam, French Guiana - Lab288 P1 (version 3) (version 3) | ecosystem: Host-associated > Arthropoda: Insects >... | reverse complement strand
GCTGTCTTTTGTAGTGAATCTATCGAGTGTTTTCCTGGTATAGTTTCCAAATTTTTCTTTAAACTTCTCGTTACTATTCCAGTGGCTCCAGTTATTACTGGTATAATCGTACATTTGAGGTTCCACATTCGATGCATCTCTACACACAAACTCTTGTATTTTAACTTCTTTTCCGCTTCCTTTTGCACAACATTTCTGTCTGCGGGTATTGCCACATCTATCAGTGTGCATGTTTTCTCTGTTATTATTATTATTAACATTTAACCATTTAAACGCCAAGTTAAATCCCATCTGCCCTTTGCCAGCACTATTCGGAGCTCACCATATTCTCCACGTTAGCAGGTAAAGCGTTCATTATGGTGTTGAATAAGTTGTAAATCTAACATTTTTGTTGATTGTTGTCCTTTTTAACGCGCGTGTTTGTGTAATTTTTTTACGTACGTAATTGTAAATCTACATACAGTTTTACACCACAAAATATATTAACGTACTATTTCATTAGTATACCAACTGATGCACATATATAAAAATTCCTCATTAAAACATTAAAATTGCTCCGACATGTTTCGATCCTAAGATCATCATCAGGGAGCTACACTTTCCTCGCTAAAGTCTCTTTTAAAATTAGTCACTGATTAATTTCGTTGTATAAACAGGGTGTTGTGGCAGCATGTCTTATTGTGTAAGGTTATGTTGTTGAGAGTGCCTGACTGTGGGTGTGCGTCCGCAGCAAAGCACAAACTATGTGCATCAGTTGGTATACAAATGAAATAACTGGACGATATGCACGGTGCAACAATAAGGATATTAACGTACATTTGAAATTTAGGTAAAACAAAAGTTATCATGAGAAGAGGGCTACTCAATGTTACATTTTCACGTCTCTTTTGCTGAAAGCACTTCAGCAGCGACTCATCGACGTCATTTCTTTCAGGCTTTCGATATCGCTGTATTCACCATCCGTTATGTTCAAACGCACAAATAATTTCTTTTTCTGGATTTCCAAATCTTTTAAATCGCGGTATTTACGAGATCAAATTCCTGCCACTCGTCACCTTCTTTCTTTATATATTCATATATCTCTAATCACTTTAAATCTTTCTTCGACGCTCAAAACCTTATGTTTATGAATGTAGCCATGTATCACTCTGCCAGTCTCCTGTTAACTGCAGGAGTAGAAAAGTGCACAAAGTGAAAAACCGTTACTATTTTCATTTTCCAGGTCTGCAAATAATATAAATAAAAAACAGAAACAATCATACGACTTGCCTTCTCAAGGACAAGGAGATAGCTGAATTCTCAGAATAGACTACTTCTTGGAAAACTATATAGGAACTGATGACTGGCAATGTCGTTTTATCCGAGGTACATGCTCTTACGTATGTCGTACTAAGCAAGGCAGAAAAACACGTGCCTTATGGAAAATTAGTCAGTACCACAGAATATATAACGTTATAGTCGAGGTGTCGCACAAACCCGGGTCGTTATAACCGAGTTCAACTATATCTATTTTGTGCTAGCTCTATAGTCGGCCACTGTGCTGCTAAACCAACACGTTTATAGATGAGAACTGAATTAAATATACGGATGCACAACGCACTCTGGCGACGAGACACGAACATACCTGCTTCTTAGTTTTGTCTAGACTTGCCTTCTTTGTACCGTATGCAGGTCTTGTGTTTTGCTTTATTGCCCTGGTATTTGCGGCCAGTAAATTAATTCCTCCTCTTTTTCTCTAGGGGGAGGAGCCTCGCAACAGTGTAGTGGATAACGAAGTTCATAAGCAATGGCGATAACACATAGCAGTGTTTCAGACTACAATAAATACGAAAAGCATCACACAAATATTTACCTATGCATATATTGTAAAACACCATAATGTAAACAGCCAAGTAGATGCAACAATAATAATTTTATTAATAATTTCAATCAGCTCAACACGTTTCGGATGATAATTTCGCCCATCCTCAGGAGCACTAGACTGTGTTTACAGCTTGTGGTATACGTAATACACCGACGGTGCTGCCTGCAGGCCACATCGTCGGTGCATTATACCACAAGCTGTAAACACAGTCTAGTGCTCCTGAGGATGGGCGAAATTATCGCCCGAAACATGTCGAGCTGATTGAAATTATTAATAAAATCATTATTGTTGCATCCAGTTGGATGTTTATAGTATTGTTATCAGTGACGCACGGTCACACAAACATCAAATTTACCGTAAAACGCGTTTCATAAAACCGCACTGTATTTGAATTGAATGCTTTCATGGGTATAACGAATTCAGCGGTAATACTGAACAATAATTCGTTCCTTTAAGTTTATCACCACATGACGAAAGCCTAACACCACTTTCTGTGTAGCACGAAGAGTACTTGATACACAGCAGGTAACTTCCTGGAAATCCGTAATGATTACCTGCAACAATTTGGTTTAGATAAGGAGCTAACCTTGAGATAATATTAAACGTAATGTCGTGTGAAACAGACAGCTGTGTTTACAGTCTGATTTATAGTAATTTCAATAAACAGAATCAATAATGGTTTCCTTCTATAGTTGTGGTAGTTCTTCCGATGTAAATGGATTTCAAAATCTATCCTGAATCTATTCAGATCAGCTCTGCTGGCGTCTGATTAAATCTTGTATATATATGCATACACCAATAAAACATTTTAATAAGCATTGTAACCTCAGGATAACCAGGTTCAGATAGAAGTGGCTCAGCTGTGTGTATTTCAGTGTGACTGCCTTCAGTAAGAAAACACGTAGGATTACACTCAATTAGCCACAGTTGTTAATTTTTTCTACAACATAATATAATGTACATTGTGGTAATTTGCTGGCGACTGCCATACTCATCCTTTGCAAATCTTTGTGGTTTTGATTCGGCAGATTTATCTTCGCGTAAAACGAGTAATTTCTAATAATAAGAGGTAAAGCAATCCCAGTACAGGCCTGGAGAGGCCCTGAGGGTTCCAGGAGGTTGAAGCTCCCAGATTTCTAGACAATCGGCACATGAAGGTGGTAAGGTTGTCAGCCCTACGCACCGGCCGCCTTTATCCCCCGGATATATTCCTGGTACTCATTTCTGTTGGCGCTGTGCTACAAATCGGAAGGTCGCTGGTTCGATTCCAGATGGTATCACTGGAATCCTTCCGATTGCACTATGGCCCTGAACGTCGACTCAGCCTCTAACAGAAATGAGTACCAGAGTATTTCCTGGGGGTAAAGGCGGCCGGTGCGTAAGAATGACAACCTTTCCCACCATCCTGGGCGATTGTCACGTAATCTAGGAACTTTAACTTCCTGGAACCCTCTGGGCACCTCGGACCTGTAATGGGACTGATTTACCCGTTTTTACTCATTTCTGTTAGAGGCTGAGTCAACCCCAGGGCCATAGTGCGAGCGGAAGGATTATGTCAATGAAATATTCCCATGAAACTATCGGGAATAGAACCCGCGACCTACCCCAATTTCTAGCAATAGGGTGGTTAAATGATGTGGTTCATATCATTGCGTTACGCATAAAAAGGAACCATTCACTACCCATCAAACACAACTGTCTGCTAAAAACCTAACAGCAGCTACATGTTTCGGCTCGTATTAAGCCATCCTCAGACCGTACAAGATTGTGTAAAAAAAGAAAACGTACAGCTATGGATTTAATATTACTAAAAATAAAAATTAAATTTCTTCACAGTATAATCTTAGTAATTAACCAACTTAATGCACAAATTCTTGTTTTATAATAAGTTTATTATATGCTTCTACATGTTTCGAGCACTATGTGCTCATCATCAGGAGGTCAAAATTATATTATACAGCATCTGGTATCATCACACCTGTAGGTGGCCGTCCGGTGCACAGGTTGAGAGAGGACGATACCAGATGCTGTATAGTACATTTTGACCTCCCGATGATGAACACACATTGCTCGAAACATGTAGAGGAATGTAATAAACTTGCTATAAAAAAAGAATTTGTGCATTAAGTTGGTCAATTGCTAAGATTATACTGAGATGCACGGTCAGCAAAACACACACACACACACACACACACACACACACACACACATATATATATATATATATATATATATATATATATATATATAACTTCACAGTTTTTACATTCGCGCGTTGTGTCACAAAACTTTTCACGCTAATATCGTATGATCAAGACTACGTGACAAGTATTTATTGATTTCTTGGAAGAACATGTTTATTTGCATCCTAGTGTAATGTCGAGCAGTGGATTCCGTCTACTGCCGACATGTAGACCTAGAATACGTGGAGGTTTTTTCTCCACACCAACAGAATATTTAGGTACAGAAGCGACTTTACACTACCAAAACGCAGGGTAAAGTCAACTGAGAGTCTGTGACGTACAGCTTAAATTTTTTAAAATAAATACCGGATTATTTACCTTTAATGTTTTCCATCCCTAAGTGTTATAACACATAAATACAACGTGTCAGTCAATAACACAACACTTTATTTTAGACACAATAAAAATAGCATATTGTCAGGGCGACATGTTTCGACCCTAATTAGGTCATTCCCAAAGGGCCTGAAGATGACCTAATAAAGGTCGAAACATGTCGCCCGACAATATACTATTTTTATTGTATATATAAAATGAAGTATTGTGTTATTGACTGACACGTTGTATTTATATGGATTACTTATGATTTTCAAACTTATGAAGTTGAAAATGTGGACTTGAAGCTCTTTATGAGGTTACAGAAACACTCTTAGCTATCTAATTTCTCAGCATAATTCCGTGTGAATTTTGCGAAGCGAAACACAAATATTACACTAAGCATTCTTCCTCCGTCCTAAACGCTGCAATTGAAACTGATGCTTATTTTACAATGAAAATTACTTCACCTCCTCCTTCAATCAATAAGTTTTACAGTTCCGTACACTGAAGTCAGATTATCTGCCTGAAAGCCAACTGCCGTTCCCAAGAGCCCTAACATCCATACATTGGCCCCATACAAGGGCAGGAAAGTGACTATCGCGATCCCGCCCGATGCAGCACCTAACGGGCCTGTATAAAACACAGCATATAACCTCTCATTAGGCCTAATTGTGAACTTAAAACAAATCTGATATTCATGTGCCCGTGCATCGTTAGTATAATTTTATAATTACAACCAACAAGATGCAACTATTTTTAATTATTTATTTGCAAAACCCTCTACATGTTTCGGGCGATTCCACCACCCGAAACATGTAGAGCGTTTTAGAAATAGATAATCGAAAATAGTTGCACCTTGTTGGTTGTTAATTAATAAATTAAAACAAATCGTTTAATTACCGTCAAATCTAACTATGTCATTTTATTTAGAAAAACGGCTACATGTTTCGTCCTAAAAGACCATCATCGGGCCGCCATCACAGTACTCTAAAATAACGTGCAATGCGGTAACAAATTAAGCTCGTCATATGGGATCTCACGTGACTTTCAAAGTTTATATAAAACTATGTACAATAATTGGGTTGGTAATACCCTGGCCTGTAATTATGTCTAAGTTGTGTGTAAAGTGTAGGACTGCTAAAGAGTTAAAGTGATTTTTTTTGTGTATTTAAAACTTGTCATTGTTTGAAAATTTATTACCGAGTCACAAGTGTCGGTCAGTTCACGTGAAAATCGTTGAAAATCTTTTAAGTCTTATAATGAAACCAACCAGACACACTAATTTCTCAAATTTATTTTTGGAATAAAACTCTACAGCTATCAGCTGTCAGCAAAATTGTATGACATACACCATTGCTGTGTGTACAGTGAAAAACTCCTGATGATGGAGAGAGGAACTGTCCGAAACATGTAGAGTTTTATTCCAAAAATAAATTTGAGAAATTAGTGCATCTAATTGGTTTTATTACAAGAATTTACCACGATGCACGGTCACCTGAACGTCAAAATCTTACAAGGTGTACACCGAATTTACAGATGGCAGCAGATATGTCGATACTGTTGTCTTGATATATATATATATATTCCATAGATATAGTTTAGTTTCAGATGGCTGCCTTTCCAGGGAGAGTCGCATTCCGTAATCTGATATGTTCGGAAGTGGAAGTCACAAGTTCTCTTGCGCTACGCTGACACCTACCATACTCATCCTCCAATACGCCTTAAAAAATAAAGAAATCTCCCACTTCGGAACATACCAGTTGACGGAAAGCAACATTCCCTGCAATGGTAGCTATCTGAACACAAATAACATCTACGGAATATATATCAAGACAACTGTATCGACATGTCTGCTGACATCTGTACATTCGGCATACATATTGTAAGATTTACAACTAGTCTCACATCGCGTGGCCAACACTTGTGACCAATAACAGGTTTTAAAATACAATTTAACAACCCTACACTTTTATACACAATTTTGACATAATTACTGGTCAGGGTATTTATTACCAGCCAACGTCAATTTATCTCAGATATTTCAGAGCGAGTTCTTATAGCGTACTTTAATTTCCATGGCTCATTTCATGGAATAAGATTACCGGCTGCTCTTTCAATTTTTTTTTTTTTACTTTGGATGTGCAATATGAAGGCTTAACGCCTGATTTAATATTAATATACCACTCTTACTGCCCACACAGAATATTCATACGTTTCGTACCATTCTCGGAAAAAAAACAGTAATTATTTTCCCTGAACAGCATTAACCGGTTGGTCTTTATAAGCTAATGTAGTTGATGTAGTGGTTTATATTATTTACTTCGAACTACCCATCAGCCAGGCACCCTGACCGGCATTTTATTGGTTTTCCTTAATAATGTAAAAGTAAAGGTAAAGCTTTCCCGTTACAGGCCCGGTGTGGCCCAGAGAGTGGGAAGAGGTATAGCTCTACTCTTCCATGACCGCGGCACAAGAAGGGGTGAGTTTTTTAAAAATGTACATATAAAAATACCACACCTACAGCCACTGTAACATCTGGTGTCCGTCCATTACCAAGATCTTTTTTTCCCGAAAAACTCCCCCCCCCCCTCCCCCCCCAAAAAATGTCTTGACTGTAACACTTGCGGCTCTAAGGACAGTGACGACTTATAATCCTGTCTTCTAAATTACGGCGCTCTGTAGGTTGGGACCAACGTTTCGGGGAACAAAGTGCCTCCTCGCTCAGGGTAAAAAAATGGTGACAGTATGCATTTCCGAAACATTTTAAGCCTCCATAACGGGGCCATAAAGCAGAAGAGAGCGATAGTGACCTCATTTCAGCCACTGTCTGGCATTAGGCTTGGAAGTTCAGGATCTCTGTACCACTGGGTTTCAGGCGCGGCAAAATCACAACCATCTTTACCCATTGCAGTTCAATGGTTAATATGACTTATTTACCGCCAGGTTTCACACTAAAACTCTGCACTTTACCCACACAGTATATTTACGCATCCCGCATGATTTGCACAACAAATAATCATTATTTCCCTATGCAGCATTAACTTATAGTGGTTTGACGTACATGTTCTCTGTGAGGTACGAACGGAATCTTTATATATATATATATATATAATGCAGATTAATTTCGGTACTCAGACGCTTAATAACACCTTCAAAGGATGCAAACACTTCGACTCAGACAAGGTTCTGGCCATCTAATGTGGAAATATACTAATACGTATTTGTTATAGTAATGATGGCGAGGAACATCTTCAATTTCAATAGGCGGTCAATAGACCGTACAGTTCTTATAGAAAAACTAAGTGTGCAATTTTAGATTTCAAGTGTGGGGTTTGATCTGTTTCTTGCGCAGGTGGTTGCGAATAACCAGTGCAGTTGAGAGAACTGTTGAACTACGTGGGTACCAACGCGACATGTTACAGCACAACGGTAGGTGCAGGGTACGAACAGCTGTGACGTTAAAAATTTCTGCATATTGCCCACACAGCGTATCTACAATAAACAACTAATGTATTCCTAACAGGGTTAAACAGTTGGCCATTCCAATGGACATGTACTGTGAACACTGTGAGGTGGGAAGTAAATTTTTAAATATCATTTATTTAATTTTCGTTGTTACACCGTGCATGTTGTCAAGTCACTCAATTATTATACCAACCACTGCACATATATAAATTTATAAAATTTAGACATTAAAACATTAAAAACGCTCCGACATGTTTCGGTCCTAGGAACATCATCAGGGAGCTATATGGTCCTTGCTAAAATTACACTATTAAAAGTCACATTAATTTCACTATTCCAGTTGGGTATTGTGGCAGCATGCCGTGTTGTGTTTTGAAGAGTGCCCTGTTATGGATGTGCGTTCTGTGTTCCGTTTCAACGGAACACAGAACGCACATCCGTAAAAAAGTTCCCGGAATTCGCCGGTATAATTTACAAGAATTGCTACTTTGGATAAAAGAATTTACACGTACATCCTTCGTCGCCATAGGGATGGGGTCAGGAGAAAACGTCCCCACAAATGGAGAACCAACAGTTGGTTTCTACCTCACGACAATGCTCCAGCACACCGGTCGGTTTTGTTAAAAAGATTTTTGAGCAAAGAACAACGTGGTAACAATGGACATCCCCCATACTCTACCAACCTTACCACAGATGATTTTTACTTGTTCCTTCGACTGAAATGAGCATTGAAGGGAAGGCGCTTTTGTGAGGTCACTGACATCATTAAGAATACAACGGAGGAGCTGAAAAGGCTTTCACAAAATGGCTTCCAGGAATGTTTCCAACACAATTACAGTCGCTGGCATTAGTGTATAGTTGCAAAAGAGGACTACTTTGAAGGAAATGTAGCTTAAATGATTTTACTGTTTTGTTTTTCTCAGTAAAGCGATTCTGGGAAAATTCTGAAGCTGCCACGTATATTTTTATAGGCAAACACCCAGGATCTGTAGTTTTAAAACTTACTGGTAGTGCGTACATAGAAAGATTGTTCTGTTTATTATAGGCTCATTTTTTATGTGGCCTATTTCGATGGCGCTATTCAGCACGCGTGGCAGCAACGCTGTGGATCGGCTATGGTTGATAGGATAAGCGAGCCGGCAGGAAGTGACTAACGATAGGAATTCCCGGCACGGTTTTACCATTACATTCGCAAAACAGATGAGCAGATGGCAAACGCCCAAAACAAAGTGTCTATATTAGCATCGTATTGGGGTTAGCCCGAACCAAACACAGCCGTGAAAGAAAACTAATTTCCTTTAATTGTTTTTTAACTATAACACAGCCCACACCCATAACCCCATACACACTGTATATCCCAGAAGGAGGCATTTTCAAACTGGAATAAAATTTAAGGAAAAAAATTGTTAAGTGCTACATTTGGAGCATAGCTTTGTGTGGTGCAGAATGTTCGACACTTCGGAAAGTAGAGCAGAAATACAAAGAAAGTTTTAAAATGTGGTGCTGCAGAAGGATGGAGAAGATTATTTGGACCGATCATGTGAAAACCGAAGAAGTATTACATACAGTAAAGAAAGAGAGGAATAACCTACATACATTAAAAGAAGAAAGTGTAATTGGATTGGCTACACCCTGCATAGGAACTGCCTTCTAAAACACATTACTGAAGGGAAGATTAAAGGAAGGATATAAGTGACGGGGAGACGAGGAAGAAGACGTAAGCAGCTACCGAATGATCGTAGGGAAACTAGGGGATCCTGGAAACTGCAATAGGCAACACCAGATTGTACTGTGTGGAGAACTTGTTATCGAAGAGGCCTTGGGCGTGTCACAAGACAGAGAAAAAATTTAATGAATCCAATTACCAACAGGCATAATTCGCAAAGAATTTATATAAATGCGTTAATTACTCCCGTCGCTTTGTATCTTCCACCATTTATGACGAATTGCGTCAGAAGCAGATAGGAACAATTACAGCCTACAACCAGAGACGTCAACATCCAAAACTCTGAAAAGGAGCACCAGATTTTCGAGTTTACTGTCAGCTTCTCACTGTGTTGTCTACTTCCACGGCCCGGGAACTCCCGTCACCAGTTCACAACTGTTTATTTAATTAAGGTTGCTGGTGTAAAACCTACAGTTTGCTGAACAAGGCGCCCAGGCACTGATACCGCCATAATGCAGTTCACTAACACACATGTGGATATAATTCTCGCAACTGTGTGTTCGTCCCTCCAGTAGCCTCCTTGAAGAAAGTTTCACTAACAAACTTACGCAAGAGTCTCTTCTTTCAATCAACCGTCATACGGATTTAACCGGACCGCTTCTTCTACCCTGTATTTGTGCCAACGGTCTGGCAATGCACGTTTGAGAATTTTCCACCAAAAACATTCAGTGGCGTACCCAGGAATTTTGTTCGGGAGGGGGGGGGTTCAACAAATTCAGTTGAGGACAGAGGACAGAGAGAACAGGGATTTTGGGACGGTAGCCCCCTAGTCAGGGGTTCTGGAGGCAGCTGTAATTTGGTACAAGAAATTTCATTTCATATAGTAAAATTTTCTTAATTTTTGGTACTCTAAGATTATTTATGATGACAACCAATTTATTTGTCATTGCTAATGTAAAACAATTGCGAACCGGCGGTAGTTTTAGAATTTTACTGCCTTTTTTTCCGAACATCTTGGGGTGCTGGC
>Ga0136643_10018217_pt1 | contig 10581 bp, 4 predicted proteins | sample TergutLab28metaG_FD_96883 | JGI IMG/M metagenome (GOLD analysis project Ga0136643, IMG submission 96883) | Labiotermes labralis P1 segment gut microbial communities from Petit-Saut dam, French Guiana - Lab288 P1 (version 3) (version 3) | ecosystem: Host-associated > Arthropoda: Insects >... | reverse complement strand
GAGTGGACCCCGTTCCAGACCCACTACTACTCAGAAAATCTGGTAGCGCCGGGGATCGAACCCGGGACCTCTGTATCTGTAGCCAGAAACTCTGACCACTAGACCACAGAGGCGGTCAAGTAATTAAGGAAGCAAGCCTAAACCTCTCTGAACAAATGCGGTAGCCTATGTGGGTACGTAAGGAGGCATGTTTTTATGTTGCGTTGCTTTTATTTAAGGAGTCAGAATAACTCACTCTTATAGTCATTAGGCTACAGACTTGACCCGGGAATCTTTCCATTCTCAACAGCTAGAGATTTGGCTCTTCTCGAAAATGTTCAGACCCGCTCTAGAACCCACCCAAGCCTGCTGTTCTATGGCCCGCGAGCTCTTTCCACAGGGATAAAGCAGCCGGGAAGTCTAGCTTCGAGATTGAGAATGAGTGGAGTTATGTGAATCCAAGGCTATATTTTATTTTTCTAACCCAGCTTACCTCATTAGCGATTGTCACGCCATACTTTCTTTGCTTGAAGTTGGGTCAATTCCTGGAATTAACTCCCAAAACAGACAGACGGGTCTTTTGTTTTCTTATCTTTAACATGAATAATAGTTCTGTTACAATCCAGAAAGATTCTGCTCTGTAATAACGTACACAATGACGAAGCACTTATTACATGCTTCTCTCGTTGTTAATCCTACAGAAAATAACATAGGCACCATCTCAGTCAAAAACGTTATTAAAACAGCTCTAAAAGTTGTATGAATACCGTTTTCTCTTTAATACTATCTTTATAGAATAACAAAAGCAGAGACAGTTCTGTAGAGATTCAAACATGTATTCGGTCGCCGGAAGAGACCGACCGCTATATTAAACAAAAATGCATGTGCTTTCTTCCACCGCCATCTGTCTTGTCGGATTAGCTCCATTCTTTCCACAGCCGCACCCTCGCAGGTATCTTTGTATCGCGTTCTTACAAACTTCGTAGCATACAAATAAATGTAAGCTACATTTTCGTGCTTTCCAGTTCTGTCTTGTACATAACGCTTAGCGCGTCTCACGTAGACAATTTCGCTTTTGACGTCACGATCACCTCACCTGAACAATATCCATAAGCCATAATGTAATGTAGGTAACAAAACTAAATCCATGATGCAGGATCATCAAAAGTCAGTGGTTCCTCAGATGGCAAACAGTTTATCGGTTATTTTAGATCCTGTAGAACTCGAACGTTCAGTTTAAAGAGCATGTAGGTCTTATCCTCTGCTATTTAAATCCAGTCCACAATCTCAACGTTGTGCTCTTCTAAGATTAATTTTAATATTATCATCTTCCACCTACACCTACGAGAGCCGGATTAAGGGACGGCCCAACCGGGCAGGTTCCCGGGGCGCCAACCTATAAAGCGAGCTAAGACATAACTGGAATAGGCTAGTCGGAAATATGGTGCTGGTAAACGAGTTTCCACACGCAAAATAATTTCTCCGCGCTCTCAAAAAATTTCGCCAGCCGTGTCGTGAGCCGAAAATCTTAAAGATTATCGGTTTTAGGGGCGCCAAATTATTAGCCTGCCCCGGGCCTGTTCGCATATATCGGGCCGGCCCTGACACCTACCTAATGGAGCATGTCAATAATTGTGTCATTAATGGTTAAAATGTTTGCCCGAACTCCTTCTATGAAAGTTTGTTTTAATTTATTGAATCACATGTAGCTTAACACACAGCTTCTAATAACCACGTATGCCTACTCTCTAATATGAGTGCAATTACCTCATAGTATGACAGCAAGCAAGTCGGCTCAGACGGCGACGCTTCTGACGAGTATTCTGGAGTTGCAAGGTGGTTAGATCACCAACCTGACTCCGCGTTTTTGTGATATTCCTCAGTCCCTCCAGTAAAGTGCTGGGATAGTACTGTAACTTAGATTATGCTCTCTTCCTTCCACTTTCTTTCCAGTTTATTCTTCTCTAAATTCTTTATCTCTATTCATTCCACGCAGTGTAATGTATTATTGACAACACCGTTACATAAACTAAAAACAACGTTGCAAAATATTTCCTATGTACGGGATTTTCATGGCGGTGAGGATTTGCATTTATGTTCTGAAGCTTTCACCGCGACCATATTCAATAAAGTCCCCTCGCCTCACGTGGTTAAGTTATACAACTTTTAAAGGTTCTGATATCTAATTTAACCATCGAACTCGGCCGTCATCCCTACGAGATCTTATGGAAAAATCTGATTATATTTGAGGTTCTGGCAATGTATATTTCTCTAGGTAGTTTACCAGCGTTTGAGAAGAACCAGCTGATTTTAAGGAATGAAGCACTGCTTCAGACTCCGGAAAACTGCACTTGAAATGCTCAAACCAGATTTCATTGAAAATGCCATGGGGACAAAGCAGACTTATGATTAGTCTTCTCCTTTCGGAAATGCGGGCATTTCCTTTGAAGATGCGGGCATTCAGGTCTTTCTTCCACAGGCCAAGCAGAAAACAGATCTTGCAGAAATTTCGCACAATCTTCAACGAAGCCCACAACGTAGTATTTTCGAGATTGCTGGCAGGTTAAGCCTCTCATATGGATTCTTTCAGCGAATTTTAAGGGAAAATTGAACATTCGGTGGATCGCCACGAAGTTTAAGCCTCGGTTGCTCACCGACGAGGAGAAACAGTGGTGTGTTTGAGTGACAGGAACTGAAGGATGAAGCCAGGAAAGACCGACACTTTCTCTAGAGGGTTGTAACAGGAGACGATACATGGGTTTAGTGTTACGACGTATAAATCAAACATCAGTACTGCCCGCCCTCTCCATGTTCGAAGAGAGCGAGGCATCTCCAGTAGAACATCAAGAGTGTGTTTTTGATCGTTTTCCAACTCAGAGGGCACTCTTCATCAGGAATTTGTTCCTCCAGGCCAGATGGTTAACCAGCATTACTACCGGGAAATGTCGCAACGCTTGAGGGATTGTGGTCGCTCTGCTGTTAATGAACAATGTGCACTGAGAAACAACGCCCCTAGATGCCATAAGGTACCATGCTGCCACTTAGGTTTCGGTGAAATTCATGCCATTTCGCGGGAAATTATATATGTCGAAACAACATTCTGACAACGTTATAAATTTGTCAAAAACACAGAGACTAAATGAACCATTCACTTCGAACATAGTGTGACATCCTAGGCAATAAATCTGCTGGTAGTTTACAGCAAAGTCGAGATAAAGCGAATTGGCCAATTATGGCTTTCCATTTGTGGGTTCGAATGCATCGTAGAACTTTTTTTCCCGGTTTCATTACAGCGTAGTCCTAGACTCCGCACATGCTTTCCGTAAGTGCATTTTGTACGAAAATACAGTTCTTAATATAACTTCAGTCATTGGAAAAATTGATCCCATTATGGACATGGGCCACGTAGTAGTCCAAAAGTGCCTTCTTGATTTCTGCATTCTTTATTTGGCGGATCAGGGTATTTCCACAAACAACGAATATAGTTGAAGACAATCTGAATTGAAATGGTTGGCATAAAATCGACAACTTCCTGACAGCCCTGAGCGTCAGGTTTCCTGGCGAAAGGTGAGCCATCTTACTAATTCCATGATGCAGAATTTTTCTTAAAAAGTTTACAGCCTGTGAGATTTGAGATTCTCACAGCAGTGACTATTATGCAATGTTCTGAAGATAAAAGTAGTAGGCTCCTGCGAAACTTTGGCCATTTTCGGCTATGCTGCACGGTGTCCGTCTCAGCAAGTAACATTCTTCACGTTAAAAGATGAAGAGCTTGGTCAAGAACTTTCCTGCCTTTATGAAATCTGAAGGCTTAGGTAGTGTTAGGTAATGTTCAAAATAGGCCTCCTCTAAACTCTTTTTAGAACCACTTCAATCGAGTGCCTTGGGACAAGTGTGCAAAATGCCTCCCATGTCCCCCCCCCCCCAGTGAAAGCTGTGTATCCGAGATTTCTGTTTCTCTTTGGCCTTTTGGCTACAATTTTATATTTATTTCGTAGACCTGCCAAATGCCTACTCGTCTCTTATAACATTAATTAGTGTAACCGTCCTGAGAGCACCAAGTGAAGCGTGCAAACATTAATTTTACCATTATGAACACGTCTGTTCTCCTATTCCTCCCTCTTTTTTGAATCTATATACTATTCTCAGAACTTCGTTCTAGTCTGTGTTCTTCTGCTTTAGAATACGCCTTTCCGCATTATATAAACGGAAATAACAGTTTCCCTGTAAATAATATTTTACCGCCTGTGGATTTGAGTTTACCTTGGCAGCCGATAATTTCCAGTCGAAGGCTGGGGTGGCTGAACCATTGGAGGACATGCAGTCTGACGAAACGTGCAGTGACGGGCTGGTCCAGGTAGTTGTGTCTCAGAGAGTGCGCGTCAGAGTTCCCCACGAACACCTGTCGAAATTTACACCTCAGTGTTCATGACGGTCAGATTATGAGCAGCTTCCTACTTTAATACTGTTTGGTGAATGAAGTTGGGTATGGTTTCTGACTTCTGGATGTGACGCTTCTGATACAAATGTGTGAATTTTCGTAGGAACCTGCTTCTTACGTATTTAAGATAGAATATGGAGATATCTGCCCTCTCCTAAACTTTGATATTTCCTATCACATTACACACCGTCACATCCAAAATGCTAGTTCTTGTGAAAACAGAGTACGTGGGATGTTTAGGAATAGAACAAGGTGAGGTCTTCGAGAAAGATTGTTTGGTGGTGGGTGCTGCATGACACTGGTTCAGAGCGTGGCTGTTGTGAAAACAATAACGACTCTTCGGTTTCTTTAAAGGCAGGAACTTTCATGAACAGCTGATTAGCTGTAGAATTTTAAGACACTGCACCATCATAAACAGTTACATCGCTTAGTTACATGTTCAGATTTCTTAGTTGATCCTTGTTTCTAGTTAGTGTGGGTCATCTTCTAAAGCAACCTTGACCACCCCAGGGTGCCGCGATCCTCACACGACTTGAGATGACTTTGGGTGGAAGAAACTGAATTTAGTGTAAAAATAATGATTTTTATTCCCTTTTAAGATAAGCTACTGACGTACAGTGACTATTGTCATGTCATGCCCTACGTGAAGTGTATCAGTTCTACAGAATTTAATTTAAATACTCCTACTTACCAAAGTGACATCACAGATTTGAAATGCTTATCCCCGAGAATTGGTTATTTGAAGCATTGTGCCACTAACATGGTATATCTCTTAATGTTAAATTTCAAACCAACAAAATGCACACACTTCATTACAATTACAATAATAGCCAGTTCATTTGAGGGTGTGCTCCAATTACTATGCACAAATCCATCTAATATAAACTTAAATCATACATTGACGATCATACGAATGTTCTACTGAATTTAATGTTTAACCCTTTGGCCCTGGAGCTGGACATTTACAGTTTAGCACATCATTTATGTACAATGTAAATATTTTATGAACCTAGAAGGGTAACATTACGAAATACACGACATTTTGTGGAGGAATAAACGAAGATGGTGAAAGTCTAAAAAAATAATTAAATAATATATCTGTTGATTAAATATATAAAAATCGTACTCTGGGGAGTAGCGGTACGCCTGTCCTATATATAGGATGCATGGTGCCTAAAGGTTAAATATCAAATTAAAATTCAGTTTTAGAATTTACAAGTATGTTGCTTGAAGAGTAAAACTTCAGCTAAATAGCGCTAAACGCATAGGCCTCTACGTGTTTGGAGCCATTTCGTTTCGAGATTAACACAAAGGTGTTAACCTCTCTGTATATGTTTTCTATTTTTAGTATACTCTTTGTGTGGGTAGTACATAAACATTTGCAACTGATGAGCAGTAAAAAACGCTTAGAAATTCAGTGTCGTCTCCCCTTGCGATCATGACGACGGCGAGATTGAATAAAGAAGGTTATACTATTTTGACCATCCTTACAAAATTTCTAATTTTCGTGCTTCGTGACTGGGACACTTTATCAAGATAAAAGAAAAGTTCCCGGAACCGTGTAAAAGAAACCCAAGAACTCTCATTCAAAACTTTTATAGGAAAATTTTCATGTGTGTTTGTAGAAATCTTCCGAAGAAAGGCGGAAGTCTTCAGTCAACAGTTTAATTAAGACAGAACAACGTTTATCATATCCAGTACCTGATGCAACTTTAGAAGCGTCTCTGTCTACGAATTAATCAATTGAGGCATTGATTTCAGCTAAATAATTTTCAAATACAGGTCCTGCATCAGTTACAGAGACCGATCATTTCAAGCTGTATAGGGAAATAATCGTTCTTCATTCTGTCATTCCATAAGTACTTGAAATTTTTCTTTTGCATCTTCGAATAATAAACTTCAGCTTCAGAACTGGCAGACACAGTTCTTAATTTCTTATATTTGTCATACAAGTTGACTTAACAAGTTTCACAGTATGAAGCAGGTGAATCTGTGACCTCGTATAGTCTTTTGCTTGTTGCGTTGAACAAGTTGAGGCAATTTCCCGATTTGTCACTTTCTGCAAAACAGCGAGGCAGACCTTTTCGTCTTAGCGTTTTCTAGATCAGTGTCTTCAGTATCGTCAAGGGGCTGGACTACATATTTTTAGTTCCGATCAAAGGCCTCACAAATCTCGACACGCGCACGCCGCGAGTGGAAGAGCACACACTTTGAAGACGTAACAAGAGTTCATTGTCTTTTGGGGACATTTGAGAACACAACATACTCATATCACGCAGTTACAAAACACTGAGAAAATCAGGTAGAATGATTTTAGAACCCCCCATCTCTCCATAAAAATACTGCTTCATGACGTCATTCCACTGCTCTTACCCCTCCTAAATTAAGTTGAGTCCTGATTCAAGAACCGTAATTAGTTTAAGAATTTAAATACATTATGCGCCTTTATGTGGTCGATAGGTAATTGTTAATGGAAGTGATTGACTCGTGTAAAAATGTTTGTTCGGTATTGTCATCAACGACAAATCCCAGAAAACTTAAACGAATATTGTTGGAAGCATTGTCTTATCACCATGTAACACATTGGGTATTGGATGAGCTATTAATGAGTAATACCTTATATTGTCAAGTTCTCTAACAGTGCGTTTCTGGACATCTTTGCCCCCAAAAATCAAGCAATTAATAAAAAATTGTGGGCGATATTTCCTCTTTTATCCTTTATTTCCACTCTTCCCAAATATTTATCGAAGGCCACTCTTTGCGGAACAATGTAGCATACCGCAAGTTGCCATACATAATGCTTATACGAGGCAATACTCGTATAATAGAAGAAAACCACACAAAACGTATAAGTAAGGGTTCATTTAGGGCGTTAAATAAAGCTGTCGTTTAACGAAGCCGACTAAACCAAAATCAGATTCAGAAGGTGGAGAATAACGATCACTGATGAAATAGGCCACCAGCGGGCCAAAGTACGACGTAACAGTTTTCGATTTTGTCTTTTCTAGACGTACATAGAAGAAGTTCAGCAAGCGTAACCGAGGCTCATTTCATACTGTAACACCAAGAGGAGACATCAGGCATCAGGTACGCAGTTGTGGACACACATTCTAACGTCTTTTGGTTGCAGACCATTGGCCGTGCTTAGTTCCGTGTTCAGTCCCAAGGCAAGCCATGTAGGATATGGGGTGGACATACTGGCACTGGGACAGGTTGTGTGTCCGTTGTCTGTCATCATTTCGCCAGCGCTTTATGCTTACCTCATCATCATACTTTAGGTTTATGAGAGGCCACAGTACCAAAATTTGTCCAGCTCCGCCCAAACATCAGTCGTTGCAATTACATTGAAACTCACCCTTTGGTCTCCGTACGGATCATTGATGAAGCTCCACCGGAAGGCGTCTTGACTGTATGACAGCGTATAGTGTGTGACCCATTCGTCCCGGTCACCGCGACCCTGTGTCATCACTCCAGTTACCTGCAGGAAGTAATGCAGTGAGGCAAAGTTTGAGTAAGATATCTGTTCATTTACCTCTACACAGTGTAGCAGTAGCACCCTACATACACACTCGAGGACCGGAGGTGAAGAACTTTCAGACAATAAGATTATTTTCTATTGTTGTTGCAGGCTATACAGGTAGACGTCAATATGCGCGAGGAATATGTACCTTAAGTGATCGCGAACGCTAAATTCGCGAATAAGGGATGTAACTTTGATAAATACGTGTTTGTATCCCCTTTATGTAATAGAGGTTGTTTGTGTTTTTCTGTTTTCATGCCCATGTGCCCTTACACTTACATTTCTAACATTATTTGTATTTCGCTTGGGAGGTTAGAGTTTGCAGCAAACATAAGAGTGCACTATACACTGTAAACGGAACATATCCAGACAATTTGACGTAATTCGTGGAACAAAGGGTCTTTGCTGAAACGAGTGAATAACATTATGGTGAACTGTTTGTATCTTTACAATAAACAAATTTAAATTCATTGTTTAATATTTGATTATGCTTGTTCACAGAGGCGGAGAGTCAGAATTGTTTACATGTTGAATAAATGAACAATCAGTATTGAGGATTCATTGTCTGTTCTTATTAAACAAAATGGAAGAAAATTAAATAGTTATACAACCTATACTTCAAAGTCGCACTATAACAGAGCACTTCGTTAAAGGAAAAAAAAACTATACTGATTTCAAAATAGTCAAGAATTTTATGTTTATGGTTCCGTGCATCGCTGATCTATATTAATAATTGTCCAACGAGATGCAACACAAAGCAGTCTATTTATTATTCTGCAAGTTCAATCTACATGTTTCGGGTGGCCAAATTGGCCACGTTGGAGGGAGGTAGCTGCACAAAAAATATGACCAGTACCGGAGGCTGTGTTACAGTTTTATGTACTCCTGATAATGGGTGTGGTTGACACCAGAAACATGTAGAGTGAACTTGCAGAATAATAAGTAGACAGCTTTGTGTTGCATCTCGTTGGACAATTATGAATATAGTCAAGAATTGTTTTCACTTGGGATGATGGGCGTGTTTCAAGACCACTGCTGATTAATCAGTGTGAACGTTCGGAAATATATGTGTCACATTTGTTTATCTCGAGAAGCATAAGAAAATCTAACTACAGAGGTGTGAAACGTGTGTTTTGTTTCACTGTGCGCTGTTTGTTCACAACATTTTCCTGTCCGATAAATAAGTAGGGACTTACTCTCCAAACGTAAGGGCAAACGCACGGAGGTCCTTATGTGAAGTGGTCGTTAATATTTTCCGATTTAAAAAAAAAAGTTCAAATGGTTCGATATCTTTTCTTGCAAATTTCTCCAAAATCGACATTAGCAAAAATCTGTTCAGCTGTTCTTGATTTGTTAAATACATGCAAAAGTTCGTACGAACGAATGGACAGATGAACGGACTTACTCCGCAGGTGTGGGAACGCAGAAAAGAACGAAGACATTTACCAGTCACTTTCATGATGTGCTGGTACAATAGTGTGGCGAACTGTTTTGTAGCGCGCGTGGATTTCATGCAGAGGAAGTTCAAAAAAAAAGTTTAAATAGTGTCTTAGTGGCAGCCGACTGGGAATAAACAAATCCGCAAGTACACATGCAGTTGAAAAGCATCATTGAAACTACCAGAAACAAAGGTGAAACTTCACATACACAGAAAATTTGTAAAATGGCAGATTTTAATGAAATAAGTATATCTACACCAAATTACAAAATATAAATGGAAAACGGTCGAGAGTTCGATCGTCTGTTTATATGACAATCTGAGCACATTGTGGTCATTTGGTGTAACTGATGGAACTGATGGGAAGTTCAGTGCTCTTAGACAGACGGTGAATAACTTAGCAGCTTGACTGCATAAAATTGCTTCTAGACTTTAAAATTAACTAGTTCATTAAAATAGTAACAAGTCCTTTTCCAGAATCGTATATGCAGGTGTTGACAATTTTTTTTTAAGCTACGGCTCCTACATTTACTGACATTCTGACTCGTACACAGTAATATGTAAAAATGAAATTAAGGTAAAAGTAAAGGTAAAGGTAAATTGTTCCTAAGAATGTCCTGAAGGCATGTGAGGGAGTCGAAGTGTAGGCGCATTTAGTGCCGACTTTAGCAAACGCGGGGGCCGATTGCGATCCTTGTGGTGGTCCCCTAAACGTTATTGTGCCGAACAACAAAAAGAACTAACCTTTTGGTATACTCGTATTAACGTAAGCCTAGATGAAAATTTAAAATGGTCCATTTTTATAATTTTATTTGCTTTTAATCAAGCAATAAGACATACTATTTGTTTAATACAAAAAAATTTAATGTGCGAATCCTTCAAGAGCGCGGTGCCCCCGTAAGCGCGTAGCCCAATTACGTCAAATTGGTCCAATCGGCCTGAGGCCGACCCTGTTGCACGTATCCCTAACCTGAGCTCTAGATGGAGGTGAACGGTTGGCTTATCTCAGGGGAAGGAGCCCCACTATCAAATAAACAGGAAATTGGGTGAACTCCACAACTGGTATGAATGTTTTGAGAAAGGGAACAAATCTCATGCCCCCCCCCCCCCCCCCCCGCCCGCCAGCCAAAACTCCGCAGTGCTTCCCCCCCCTCCCTCTTCTATCTCTCGGGAGCTTACATAATCAATAAAAAAAATAAAACT
>Ga0136643_10018216_pt1 | contig 10581 bp, 12 predicted proteins | sample TergutLab28metaG_FD_96883 | JGI IMG/M metagenome (GOLD analysis project Ga0136643, IMG submission 96883) | Labiotermes labralis P1 segment gut microbial communities from Petit-Saut dam, French Guiana - Lab288 P1 (version 3) (version 3) | ecosystem: Host-associated > Arthropoda: Insects >... | reverse complement strand
GTGTGGGGTTGTTTGGTGGGGGGGGGGGGGTGGTGGGGGGTGTGGGCCGGGGGGGGGGGGGTGGGGGTGGTAGTATACTGGGGACTTTGATAGGTGAATGAAGGAGGGCTCTAGTGGTGGGCTATCTCTCTGAAAAGGATTCCATGAACGGGACCTTGAGGGAGGGCTCCATTAATGGGGAACCTGAAAGATTAGGTTTTTGAGAGATATGTAAAATGCCCTGTAAACGGGCCGCCCTCTCCATAGGGGCCCTGTTGGGGAACCTGAAGGGGGTTTGTTTGCCAGGACTTTGAGGGAAAAGAAAAGTATATCTGGGTTCCTTTCTTGGAACCGAAGGCCATTAAGATTTTAAGTCTGGGTGCCATCTGGAAATTTAGTAAAGAAATAGGGCTCTCCTGAGCTCTTATCAGATATTATGGGGCACAAAGGGCCGGTCTTTAAGGCTTAGGTGCATCAGGACCGTAAGGGCTTGAAACCAATGTTAATCAATCAATCAATCAGTGAAGTCTTTGTAAAAAAAGTTGTGTCATTTGAGGTCACAATGACAATACAGTAGTTACATATTGACTGCATATGTCACGATGACATTACTGCAGTTACATATTGACAGTATATGTCATGATGACATTACTGCAGTTACATATTGACAGTATATGTCACGATGACATTACTGTAGTTACATATTGACAGTGTATGTCACGATGACATTACTGCAGTTACATATTGACAGTATATATCACAATGACATTACAGTAGTTCCATGTTGACAGTATATGTCACGATGACATTACTGTAGTTACATATTGACAGTATATGTCGTGATGACATTACTGTAGTTACATATTGACAGTATATATCACAATGACACAGTAGTTCCATGTTGACAGTATATGTCACGATGACATTACTGTAGTTACAAATTGACAGTATATGTCACAATGACATTACAATAGTTACATATTGACAGTATATGTCACGATGATATTAGAGTAGTTACATATTGACAGTATATGTCACAATGACATTACAGTAGTTCCATATTGACAGTTATTGAAAGGTTATTTTTGATCCCTAATTATTTATTATTAAACCAAGTGTTGGCAGTAGTGTTCAGTACTTTACTGTCAGATTTAAATATCCACACACATTTCTTGCCTGTTTGCCACTGATAATCTTACACTTCAACATTTCTTGTGGCCTCTGTATTTAATAGGCACATGAACAGTGTGACAAGGGGCCAAAGTTCCTGAATGCAAAATTTAAAATACAGAAGCCATACAGAACATTGAATTAAAACCAGTACATAACAGTGGCAGCTGGATTGAGCTGGCTGAAGATGACCTTGCTAGCAGACAGTCAACATAACTACCATGACAAATACCAATTGCTGGGTATACAGTGTTGAGACTCCTGATGTTGGACAGTAGATCTGTCTGAAACATGTAGAGTTCTTTACCAAAATAAATTTGTGAAATAGTGCATCTCGTTGGCTTTTATTATAAGAATGAACATGAGTTGTTTGGTAGTTGATATGGTCCTGACAGTGAACTTAAAAGATATTAGATTTCTTTCTCAGGAATTAAAAGGGTAGAATATCTGGAAGGGACTGAGACAGTGAGGACACGAATATCAAAAACAGTAAGAGAAAAAGATTCACAGGGGCTTTTGATTGCCAGTGCTTTGGAAGAGTATGATGTCCATTATCATTCTTCTTCTGCTGCTTGATGCTGAAGATGAAGGCACTACCAACCATTGAAATTCTGGGAACTAGTCACCTAATGACATAGTGTCACATCCCAGCAGACTTGCATGTTCAGTAATACCTCTATGAGAGGCCCAAAACTTCATAGCTACTAATCTGTTTCAGTCTTGGACCAGAAGATCGTTATAATTATACAACTGTGAAAGAAGATGAATTGAATGGCTGGGTTCTGCAAGGGCTGAAAAGTTTCACCAAGTATAAAGTCAATGTTCAGGCCTTCAACAACGTTGGAGGTGGACCAGCAAGTGCTGGAGTGATAGCAGTAACAGCAGAAGCAGGTCAGGATTAAATACAATGCAAATAGGTAGCTATGTTTGAACCTTATAGCAAGTGAACTGATCTGGGTAAGGACTGGAGCAAGTGGCAGGCTCTTGTAAACACTGTGCTGGACCTTCATGCTCTACAAAATTTGAGAAACTATTAAACTAAATGAGTAACTCTTAACTTCTCTGGAAGGAGTCTGCCCCGTTAAGGTACTTAGTTACTGGACAGACAGTTAATTCAAATGTTTGTAACTACATTTTAAGATTTATTTTGCTTGAGATGTGACATTCAAGTGGCATTCACGTAGAAGTATGTGAGATTTAAGATTCTTGTGGCCGTGGTGATGAAGAATGGTTTCTACTGGAATATGTCATGACATAGCTTTGTACATAATAACACTTCTTGGAAGACAGAAGTCTCATTTATATGTAAGTTTCGATTTGTAGTAGGTGATCTTAGTCTACTGAAATTCAAATAACACAAGTGTTATAACTAACATGATGAGAGGTGTGTTCAGGGTTTTGGTGCGGAAAACCTGAGGGAAAGAGATGACTTGGAAGACCTAGGCATAGGGGGAGGGTAATATTTAAATGGATTTTTAAGGTATAGATTGTGGAGGGAATGGACTGGTTGGTTGGTTGGTTGGCTAGTCAGTCAGTCAGTAGGTCTGTCAATCGGTTGGTTGGTTGGTTGGTTGGTCAGTGAGGCAGTCAGTTCTACCAACTTGGTTAACATAAGCCTTGACTCTTCAGCTACACCACTGTGAAAACCTAACATTATTGAATTTATCTGTCTCTTACAGCACCATCATCTCCACCACAGGACGTACAGTGCAACACCCTCACATCCCGCAGTTTGCACATGGCATGGTCTCCACCCCCTGCTGCATCACAAAATGGAATTATAACTGGCTACCAAGTTACATATGAGAATCTCTGCACTGAAAGTGGTAAGGAAACAGAACTGTTGTACATGCATCATTAATTCATAAATGCCATCCTTGGTGCACATACAGACTTTTGATTCTTTACATGCTGCTGTCCTTTGTGCACTGTATGGTCAAGAATGTGTTTAAGGGTGCTCTGAATTTAAAACCCCTCTCTCCTGGACAGGAAATGGAATTCAGTTTTCAGTGTCATTACAGGTTTAATACTACTGTTCATTTTTTATGTATAGCTAGGTATTTCTCCTTTAAAGTCAGGTCCACTGACAGTTTGGCTGTTAGTGGAATGGATTAACTTACTATTGCCTGAACGTATTACACATGAACTTCCAGAATACAGCACATGTTCCATTGTTCAATGCACATTGTGCCTCCTCCATAAAAGGTTTACATTCATACGTTGAAGAAAATCTTGAGAAACCTGTAAAAGTTGGTACAGGCTGAACCATGTGGGGTTTGAATCCCAGTAGGGGTGAGAGATTTTTTTCATCACAAGAATGCCTAGACTGGCTCTGGGTACCACCCGACCTCCTATTCAACAAATTGCAGCGTTCTCTGTAAGGGGTAATGTAGTGCTTGGCAAGTTGTTTTATGCTGTGGTACTAGAACCCACTGATTGCAGGTTTAGTTGTTTTTGTAGAGGTTTATTTGGGGATTCTGGTTTTCATGAATGTGATGCTTTTGTCATTAGGTGAGTGAGTGGCTATGGGCATTCCACAGGAACGTATTGCTTTCATTCGTTCATTCATTCATTCTTTTATTAATTATCCTAGTGATCTAACAAAATGGATATAAAACATTATTTCTATAGTAAAACCAACTAGATGCACCAATGTATCAATTTTATTTTATTTTGGAATGACACTCTTCATGTTTCGGATGATCTGACATATGCCTGTTGCTGTATGTACAGTCTTGAACTCCTGATGATGGACGGAAAGACCGTCCGAAACATGTAGACTGTCATTCCAAAATAAAATAAATTTGATACATCGGTGAATCTGGTTGGTTTTACTGTACAAATAATACTACAATGCATGGGCCTATGAACATCAGATATAAAACATGTCATTAAAGTAACAATATGCATAGTAAAGAATGAGTCATAACAGTAAAATAAAAATAATAATTTTACAAATAGCCCTACAATACATAAATAAGACATCAAGTTAATACAAGGAGATGAGATCAGGTCATAATAGACAATAAATTAATACTTATACAATGTGCCATAAGACAAAACCACAAAACTAATGCCGTTATAATAAGCAGTTTTTATAATACAATACATAATTCATGATTGATTAAAATATTCTTCCAATATATACAGTGAATGAGTGTATAAAAATTGTTTTAGAGTAATTTTAAACTTTTTAAATTTATCAACAAAATTCTTAATCTCCATGAATAAATTATTACAGATTTTTATCCCTGAGTAATAAGCTGCTTATGGTGAATAATTAAGTCTTCTTGGGGGGGGGCATAAATTATTTATTTGTCTAGTGTCCGTATTGTGATTCTCAATGTTTGTTGAGATAAAGTTTTTGTTTTGAACTGCGAACATTAATAAAGATAATAGATATTAGGATGTCAAAGACAAAATTTTTAATTTCTTAAATAAGTTTCTACATGAAACTCTATTTGCACATCCTTCCATTTTCAAGGGTCAAGTGGCTCAAGAAGAAGAAAGCATTACAATCTCTAAAAACAATGGGAACCACTCATCCAACTACACAATGTCACATCCCAGAAGACTTGAATCCTGAACTTTCTGCTTAGTTGTACCTGACCGTTTAAACTTACTTACTTACTTACTCCATGTTGCAGAGTCCTTCTTGAGAAGCTAACTGGTTTGCAGCTAGTCAAGAAATTCCCTGCATTTCATGGAACCCGAAGGTTCATTAACGTACTCACAAGCGTCCGCCACCTATCCCTATCCTGGGCCAACCCAATCCAGTCCACATTCCCACATCCCACCTCCTGGAGATCCATCCTAATATTATCCACCCATCTACGCCTAGACCTGACCGTTTAAACTACAAATTAGAATTCAGGGATCCCTGAGATTGGTCAGTGTTTTTTTTTAAGTCATTTGTGATGGGTTTTATGATATTTCCTACTTCTGTTTGAAGGTTTCAAGTCTTCAGATGATGATACCACCATTCTGGAAGTTAATGAAATGTCCACTATACTAATGAATCTGGATAAATATTGCAATTACTCTGTCCGAGTGACAGCTATGACATCTGTTGGAGTTGGACCATGGAGTGAAGCTATCATGTGCCATACTGCAGAAGATGGTAAGAGATGTTGGAGTGATGTGTTCCTATGATGTGTTCCTGTGATGTCATTAGATAAAGGTGGACAGTGTTCCAGTTCTCAGAAAAGTGTTAGTTCCAATGTCATAGATTACTAAAATTTGATGTAATATTGCAGTACACAGTAACTCTTATAACAAGAATTTCATGTTTTATATGTTTAATGAATCAGTAAATCAGCAAGCCTTTGTAAGTCTCTGCAGTATGTGTACCATTACTTCAACAATTAATATGCTAATTTTACTACTTTAAAGGAAATCCACATTTCTCTGATTTTTATCTTTGTAGGTTTAGTAAGCGACATAAAGGTTATGACTTCAAGTAGCATATGACCCTTAAAGCTGTGATTTCTAAGTAGAAATGTATATATGAATAGGGGGCATGCGGTGACATGGTTGAGGCACTGCGCTACAAGCCAGAAGGTCGATTCCCGATGGTGTCACTGGAATCTTTCATTGACATAATACTTTCGGCCGCACTATGGCCCTGGGGTTGACCCAGCCTCTAACAGAAATGAGTACCAGGAATATTTCCTGGGGGTAAAGGCGGCTGGTGCATAGGGCTGACAACCTTACCCACCTTTGTGTGCTGACTGTTTTGAAATCTGGGAGCCTCAACCTCCTGGAACCCTCAGAGACTGTCCAGACCTGTAATGGGATTGCTTTTTGCTTCATATATGTGTATATATATATATATATATTGGTGTGGGAAATGTAATTGTTTTAAAAACACATTGATTTTTGCAGCCAGAAAGGATGATATATGATTGAAGAAACATAAAAAAGTACAGATTTAAGCCTTTTGGCTTGTTACACTATGTTGAATGTAAATATTTACTGATGTTTTGGAGGAAATATGATTGTCATACCGTCATTACTATGCACCGTTTGACACTGCTTAAAAACCCGGAACACTTTGAATCTTCAGCAGTACCACCATTAGAATCTCAATAACAATAACAAAATCACTAATTGAGTAACAAATGTGTACAGCATGCATGGAAATATAGAGTGGACATAGACGTGTATTTCACCAAAGCTTCCAGTTTGTCATTCAACCCGGTCATACCAGAGCTGGGAATGGAAATGAATGACAGGAGGAATGTAAATGATATACAGGGTATACACAAAAGAAGGTGTGGTTTCAAAAGTTAAGAAGAAATTTATTTCTCACCTTACACGGGCACAACTGGCCCCGCGGCCCCGCAGTAAGCATGAAAAGCGAACTCCTGTTAGTGCGTGAGAAACTTGGACAGTTGCTGCTACTGACGGTGTACGTTGTGCCCGTGTAAGGTAAGAAATAAATTTATTCTTAACTTTTGAAACCGCACCTTCTTTTGTGTATACCCTGTATAATAAAGCCATCACTATTTAAACCTTCTAAATGGCTGTATTGCCATTACTTGCAGTTCCTGAGGCACCGGCAACTGTCAGAGTGGCCCTAAGTTCCCCAAACACAGCTGTGGTGGCCTGGGCTCCACCAACCAGAGCTAATGGCATTCTTACTCAGTACTATGTATATGAACGTGAAGTTCACCGTGGTGTACCAAAGGAGCCGATTCGTCACAACGTTCGTCCAGCAGAAACTCATTATGAAGTTGGCCAACTGCAAGAGAAAAGTATTTATGAGTGGTGGGTGACTGCGATGACTCATGTTGGTGAGGGACCAAGTACCCCTGTCATGAACCTAGTTCCTAGCTCCAGAGGTAAATATGTGCCCTGTAAATTATCGTAAAGTATAAGTCAGTTGTGGGCCGGGTAGCATAGTTGGGGGCGAGATTTTCTGCACCTGTCCAGACTGGCTCTGGGGCCCACCCAGCCTCCTGTACAATGGATACTGGGTCTTTCCCGGGGGTAAAGAGCGGCCGGGACGTGACGCTGATCCCTCACCCCGTTCTAGTGCTGTGATCAAGAAAGAGTAGAGCTATACCTCTGCTCCCCCTATGGGCCATATGGCTTGTACAGAGCCTCAGTGCCTGTACAAGAGTGCACTTTACCTATTTGTAAGTCAATTGGAAGTGAGAACATGCCTTAAAAATACTGAAGTCTCAACAAATGTAACCAGCATTTTAAAAAATATTGCATTTTGGAAATATGTATTATAATTTAACTAGAACACAGACAGACAGATAGACAACCTTGCATATTCTACATGTAATATTGTAATGGTACATGTGAAGTATTTTGTAGTCATAAGCCAAAACTCTAATTAAATTTTGAAAATTTTGTGCTCACTTTCTCCTTGCATGATGTTTATGAAACCTTCTATATGTGTGCCACTATTCCTGTGATTTTGAACTTGAACTAATGTCTTATCCTCTATGAGTGAGTGAGTGAGTGAGTTAGTGACATTTTTAGTTAATTAGTGAGTTAGTTATTTGTTTAGTTAGTTAATGTGAAGTGATTTTATTTTGAAGTGAAGTGAAGTGAGTTATGGTGAAATTCTTGGGGATAAAAGTGCCATGTTCATAAGGGTGACCTTATACTGAGGGTACTTATTATATTATGACTATTTCATTTGGGTATATCTTGTACTGTGTTTGTTTTAACTTGTGCTGTGTTTGTTGTAACTTGTTTTGTAATGTGTGGGGGTGTGTGTATATGTAGGTTTTGTAATGTGTGGGTGTGGGTGTGTGTAGGCTTTGTAATGTATGGGCATGTGTATGTGTGGGTTTTGGGTTTTGTAATGTGTGGGTGTTTTGGTAATATGTGTACCTGTATTTACCGTGTTTTGTACTGTTTGTACTGTGTTTCTTTTTTATTGTTTCGTTTATGTATATTTATTCTTATTTGTTTTGTCTGTACTAGTGTAAGGACTACTGCCACTGAGTGACAACTCAATTGCAGTTAGTAGCAGTAGTATTAGTAGTAGTTATGGTAATAGTTCATGAGTTAGTGACTTAATTTGTGAATTAGTTAGTGAAATAATGACTTAGTGAGTGAGTGAGTTGTATGGTTAGTTAATTAATGGGTGAGTGACTTAGTTGGTTAATTAGTTAATTTGTGAGTAAGTGGGTGAGTGAGTGAATTGTTTAGATAATTATTTAGGCAACTGATTAGTTAGTTAGTTAGTTCTGAGTAACTCAATGGATGGTTATGGTAGGCATGGTGAGTTTTAGTCTGTGGAACACAAGGAATACCAAATTTTTCTCTGACAGTAAATACAATATTACAACATCATCTCTCAGTTTTCAACAAAAAAATGGGAATTTATTGACAAACATAAAAAATGAACCTGCCTCATAGGAATAAGCATGAAAAAAACTTCTGCCTTGCTTGTTATTCATTAGAATTATTTGTTTATGTGACACTTCATTTCTTTCAGTTCCTGCAGCAATTCTTTCATTCTCCACCATTGTTTCCATTCCATGGAAGATGGATGTCAATTTTTATTGCCATACTGTTGGCAATCCTCGTCCTGAGCTGTTCTGGACCTTTAATTCCAAAAGAATTGAAGCTGGGCCACGTTCCAATGTATTTTCTAATGGGACACTACACCTGCATTATGTGTCCCTGTCAGATTCAGGCAATTACACGTGCAATGTCCATAATATTCATAATTCTGAGTCACTAATCCATATCCTGAGGGTTCTTGGTAAGTACACATTAATATTTTAAGGACCAATGATGAGTTCAATAATTAGAATGTAATGGTGAGTGGCCCAATGCCAACTAAATTTGTAAAAAAATTAACCAGACTTTGTCATTTGACACTGGGCACTGGGGTGAACTGACATTTAAAACTTTGGTTCTTAACATGTTAATCAATAATTTTACATGCCATTTGCATGAGATCTGACATTTTGTGATCACACGAAATTACTGTCTTCTGGGATATGATGCCTTATTTTGGTAAACAGTTGACTTGTTTTTTTGTAGAATATCTTGTGTGTTAGGGTTTATTGAATATTATTATTTACCTTTATTTCCTGATTTTAAAGGAGATAATCATTTATTTTAGCAGCTGTTTTAATAGTATTGATATTAAGCTGTTGGTAGTGAAATGTTATACATTGTTACTGGCTTCTGGTTTTCAAGAAATGAATTATATTCATACATCTTATCTAATTTTTGTTCTTATAATAACAAAACCAACTAGATGCAATAATTTCTCAAGCTTATTGTTAGAATAAAACTCTACATGTTTCGGATAGTTCCTCTGTCCATCATCAGGAGTTTTTCACTGTACACACAGCAGTGGTATATGTCATACAGGTTTGCTGACAGGCGTTCCATCCTGATCCTGCTTGCAAGCTGTCAGCAAACCTGTATGTATTGCTGTGTGTACAGTGAAAAACTCCTGATGATGGACAGAGGAACTGTACGAAACATGTAGAGTTTTATTCCAAAAATAATTTTGAGAAATTAGTGCATCTAGTTTGGTTTTTTTTTTATTATAAGAATTTATCACGATGCACGGTCACCTGAACGTCAAATTAATTTTTGTTGTCAGTTTATTTTTATTGCATGGCGTGAACATTGAGGGGGATTAGCTCTTTATTTTTTTTTTTATAATTTATGTTTTATTTAAAAATAATACATTCTTAAATAGTGGTAAGAGCCAACTTAACGTAATAAATGCAGATACATGGGAAAATTACTATTACAAACTTTTAGTATAGGACCATAAAGAATTTTTAAGAAAAAATGAAAGGTTATTGGACAAAGGTATAGGTAATGTTATTGAAATTTATAGCAATACAGTAAAGTATGCAATAATGAGACTGAAGGCTGGGAGAGCTGCAGGCCCGGGAGACATTCCAATAAAGTTGATAAAGAATGACGGTCAGAAGTTATTGGAAATGATTACCATATTGCTTAATAAGATAATAAATGGAGAGAAAGTACCAGAAGAGTGGAAGGTTGTTATTATAACATCGATACATAAGGAAGGAGATAAGAGGAAATGTGAAAATTGTAGAAGAATATCAGTTACAAGCACATTTAGCAGAATTTATGGGCGCATATTAGCAAAATTGGTAGAATTAGAATATAAGAGTATGAAGATGGAAGAACAATCAGGTTTTCAAGCTGGAAGTTCATATTTTCAAAAATTTTTGAAAAACTAATTTATATAAGGTTACTTAAGCATTGTAATTGTAATAAGATACTGGCTAAGGAACAATTTGGCTTCAGAAATGGATCATCCACTGACTTAGCAACTTTTACTCTAATTAATGATACACTCACGGCACTAAATAATAAACTATTAGTAGGAGGTACTTTTTGTGATTTACATAAAGCATTTGATTGTGTGGACCATGCGATATTATTAGCAAAAATGCACCAATATGG
>Ga0136643_10018210_pt1 | contig 10584 bp, 10 predicted proteins | sample TergutLab28metaG_FD_96883 | JGI IMG/M metagenome (GOLD analysis project Ga0136643, IMG submission 96883) | Labiotermes labralis P1 segment gut microbial communities from Petit-Saut dam, French Guiana - Lab288 P1 (version 3) (version 3) | ecosystem: Host-associated > Arthropoda: Insects >... | reverse complement strand
TTCTCATCAGAAATATATATATATATATATATATATATATATACATACTTGGTGATTCAACAGCCTAATGGCAAATCACAAAGACAGCGCAAGTACCAAGAGAAAACAAAGAATATAAAGACAAAAAAAAACAAGCAAAAAAAAAAAGACAAATTTCGTTCAAAATCAAGTTAAAAAAGCATGGACAAGTATTATGTGTAATTATATACAGTACGTCTAAACCTTTGATAGGGATATTTTAGTGGTAATACAAGTCAGTGCCAATGCCGGTGGACGTGTGGTCTAAGGCCGCTTGATGTTGGGAATGCGGGTTTGAATCTCGCTGAGGGCATGGAGGTCTGTTCTTGCGTCTGTGTGTTGTGGAGGTAGAGACATCTGCGACGAGCCGATCACTCGTTCCGAGCAGTCCTACCGGGTGTGTGTTTGTGTGTGTCTCTGTGTCTGTGTCTGTGTCTAATTGTATGTAATCTAGACACCTCAACAGTGAGTCGGCACAGGCCCGAGCTTGGCTGTTGGGCCACAGAAAACAAAAATACAGTTAGGTCCAATTCTAGCTTAGTAGTAAAATTGCAATTGATGATGGTAATAATAACAATGACACTATATTGCTTATTAACGTTGAAAATAATCGTTAAATAACCAAATACGTACCTAGAATATGCAACTTATATGGAGAATGTACTAGAAGAATCTGAAACTGGATGACCAGTCTTTCTCACCAGCTTCTGCTGTTGATCGCGATTTAATTAGTGATAAAACCTTAGGGGTACTACTACATGCACCGCCAGGTTTAAGGTTAAAAATTCTGCGTTCTGCTCACAGAGTGTATTTTATGGTACAAAGAACAGAGAGCGATTATTTATCTATAAAACATTAGCTTATTGGTTTTTATTACTTAGCGGGTGTGTTTACTGCGCGGTACGAACGGCCTCTTTAAATATGTTTCCCGCTGACCTTCGTCTTTAAACTTTAAAATAAATGACAACACAAAGTATTATTAGAGCTCCAAAAGTAACTACGCTATAAATTACAGCAGAACTAAACTTTAATCAACCCGTCAGTATTTATTTCCAAGCCGAAGTCTGACGTCGAGCAAACAAGAGCAGACGGCATTATCGCTCTTGGAGGCAATTGGTCTTGCGTTATCTTCAGGCATGCTCTGAATTCGAACGCTTGGAAAAGATTCTAATCCGAGTGCTAAATCTTTTTTGGACTGAAATTCATCTTAAGTGTAATTCAGTCCTTCCATCACAGACAATACATTCCGTCTCAATTATCAAAAGCCATTAATTAATGGTAATTAGGTGGTCTGGGATATCGCAGTCAGTGTAACTACTCGCTACAGACCGGACGGTCCGGAAATCAAATCCCAGGAGGGGTGGATTTTCCGCACCCATCCAGACCGACCCCCGGGCCCGCCCAGCCTCCTGTACAGGGGGTTCCGAGTCATTCCTGTGGTTAAAGCTGCCGCACTGTGGCGTTGGACACCCACCCCATCTAGCATGGAGGTAAAACAAGAGGAGAGCTATACGTCTACTTCCCCTCTGTGTGTTCATGACAGTTTGCAGGGTAAATTTTATCTTTACCTAATAATATTTAGGGACATGAATGGTATTTATGGTATTTATGGTGTGATCCTTACGAAACGCATAAATGTGCTGAGCGAAAAAATGCAGAGTTCATAAAAGTTTCATCAGGTTTTTCCTAAGCTTGAAAATTTACATGCCCGGTACGTTCTGCAGATGGAATTACGCCACTTTTACATAGACGATTGGCTCGTTTCCCCCACCCCTTTCTCTCCTTCGCCTCCCTGGAGGGAATGTCTGTCCACTTTCATCAAACACTCGCATGTTTCCTCTTCAAGGTCCGTCCACAAGTCCAAACTGCAATGGGCCGTGGTCCTTTTGAATGATAGGCATGAAGCAGAGGAGAGGCCAGCCCATCCTCCAAAACGCACACACAAAGTGAGCCAATTTCCGGGAGACCAGTTGTTTGCAGAAGACCGGAGAAATGGGGCGAGTTATAGAAAGGGTTGGTGATGTGATATGCGGGGGGGAGGGCTGGCAAAGGATGAAGTGAATGGGGAGAAATAAAAAAAAAACTTTTTGGACAGGCAAAAACAGACATCACAATAAGACTTGGAACACTTCAGGAAAACTCGAGGGGTTCTTGATTTTCGCAAAATATTGAGACAGAATACTGCTCCCTTGAGAGTTCCACATCGTACTTGCTTTTATAGTATTACAAAATGTACCACTGGATTTGTCCTGTCTTGTATATACAGAATATATGAAATGGAGGCAAAGAAGTTCTTAATCTCACTGGTAACGATTGTCTTTGGAAAAGACATCTCGCACTTGTTGAGACAAAAGTCCGACAATGAAATCGCACATTGTTGTTACGTAAACAAAAAGTTAAAGCTTGCTGTTTTGTCCTAACGTAGAAGTTACCGTTGTTGGTAATTGCAGACAGCCGCGCGGTAATAGCAATAGAAGGCAGCACGAGATATCTGCGCCTTGCATTGCAGTTTTGGCCTATTAAAAAAATACCACTGTCTAAGAGTACTGCTAACAGTCGCTCAGCCGGTTAATAGATCTCCCACCTTTACGGAACCCGAATCTTTGTTATTGTCACAGCAGCCGCCCAAAGGACCTTTACAAGTCCGAGCGTGCTAGTTCCTGAGGGTCAGGATTTGTTGCATTCTCCCACACCTCGGGCGGAAGACCAACGGTTGCCAGCTATCCGCAACTGTTCATTCAGCACATTAGCAGTTGTCTTCGTCTTAAGGTTCTAGACACTGACTAGGACTGTTACAGATTGCGGAATCCTACCGTTGCAGATCCTACACACTTTTGAAACGTAAAAACCTTAATCTCTCGAAACCATCAAACACGCCACACTATCTGCTACAAACGTGCTTTCGGATTTCCTTGGTAAAAAGTTTAACGAATGAACCGGAAACTAATGCTATTCCTTGCCTTATTGCAACTGGAAATGTTTGTTATAGTTGAATATTGCAAGCATTATCCGGTCTTTGGATTTGATCCATGGACAATCAGAACACCCTACAAATCGGGGAAATGGAAGCTACTGTGTGGCGGCACAAGGTGTGAAGGCTTTAATCTACTGCCAAGTTTAGCTCGAGTCATTGCAACCAGAAATTATTCTTCGTCCATCCATCAGTCAGTTCCCCACACTTCTCAACAAGTAACAACTGTCTGGGCTAAAGACGAAGGATGCTGCTAATGCTTCCTCCATGTAGCCGTCTGTCACTGTAGCTCCTACAAGCAGCAGTCTTGTGCTTCTGGACGCGTCTTCTGCTGCAGCTCCCTGGAGGAAAGAAAAGTGCAGTGTCGACTTCTTGACTACCGTTCCTCCCCACAGCGATGCTTCTTCCTTTTTCGTCCGGGTTTGCACACAAGATCGCAAACAAGGGACACTCCCCCTTCGCTTAGAAAACATTGTTCTATACTCCCTCTAAGTTCCTCAGACGTTTATTGCAAGTAATATTTCCGTTGCAGTACAACTTCTGTTGGACACCCTTTTCCACTGATTTAAATATTTTTTTCTGCTACATAATTATCTACATAAATATAACATTCAGCATCCGTTAATGAATGATATATACAGTATATCGGATGAATCATTAATGGGCGCGTGTCATTTATTGCTATAACAAGACTGGTATAAGGGTAAAATCTGTCAGAAAATCATTTGGGGATTTTTTTTAGCGAAATTACTCACTCCATCATTGTTATGGCGTATTTTCTATTTTTCTTGCTCTCCAGTGCTTAATAGGCACATTATAAGTATGTAGCAGTTTGTATATTCGTATAAATAGCTGCTATTGGCGGAGGTAGTTCTAATTTATATAGGCTCGTGATTAACTAATTTTGCGAGAAAATGGGGAAAGTGTGTGTAATAACAGTGTGTATATTGCGTGGTTTGGATTCGTCTCGTGTTATTCAGGAAATAATTTTTTAGCCTTTATTTCATTTTAATTATGATCAAACACTAGTAATTTCAGAATCATAAATTATGAAATTTACTTGTGACTCTGGCTTTTGGTATCGTCTAATATTCTAGGTGGCAAACGGCGTTTTGAAGGACCGTTGCTGACTCTGCCTTTAGGATACAAGTGAGACCAACTTCCTTAAAATTTGCATATATAATCTCATTGCACCCTCACCCTCCTCGCTTCAACCCCAAAGGTGGAGGCAGCACCTTTCTCCAAAACGCTGCTATTCATCTACACGGCTAAACCGTGACACAAATCCGAAGACCACAGTCTGAATGCTCGCCTCCGTGAACAACCTGCAGACTTACATCTTCCTACTTCGTTAAAAATTTGTTCTTCATTGTAGACGTTTTAGAACCTGAACATTCACAGCGACTGGTAAGACAAAATAACTGTTTTTTTGTATGCTTGTCGTATGCTAATAAGTAGTCCTAAATTATTCCTTGTGTTCACTAAATTGCTATCGGACTATCAGTCGCATCAATTATGAGCTAGACACCACCGTTTTGCAGACCCCCTCCGTCACCATCATCGGCGATCATCGACCCTGATGATAGAGACAGAGCGGGTCTCGAAAATGTTGGTGTCTGACCCATCATATACTGCCCGACGGCAGTGCAGCGAATATTTTCGACGCGAAAGCTTCAAATTTTACATATCCCCTGTATTATAGTTCAGGAACAACTATATTTCTTTTGAAGTTATCTTCTAACTTCACGTACGTGCGTCCCGGGGTTTTGACACCTAAAACTGTCGTCACTGAAGCCCTGCCCTAAGCAGCTTCGATGTACTTAATATGTTGTTGCAGTATGTTTTCCTTCATCCAGTTTTAATATTATCGTTGCTCAGTGTTTCAGTTGGTTTCTTCCTGTGTGGATTTCTTGCTTATAACGTAGATTAGATATCCACTATTTCGTGTTCTCTCCAATACGTATGCCACGATTCACCCATCTATGTAAACTTCCGAGTTAAGGTGATTCATCCTCGTTGTATTTACAATACGTAGTTCAACCAGAAGTATAATATACTGAGTATATTTTACTTCTGGTTAAAAGCTTCCTCATTTAGTTATGGTTGTAGCAGGTAGTGAAGTCCCCCCTTAACCGTTTGACGCCTAATGACCCCTATAGGGGTCGTACCGCACCCCTAACCTCAAAACGTTGCATTTTATATATTTATTCAACAAATATAGGTACTGAATATTTTATACATGGTATACACTCTCCGTTCTTTTCTCTTCAAAATGCAGTTTGTTTCATAATTCTAACTTATTTGGTTCCTGCATTATTCACATTTTATATACAGGGTGTGCTAAAATTAAAAAAAAATAATTCCGGCACCAAAAGGTTAACTGCGGACACTTCAGAATATTTTGCGTCCAAATAATTTCTTCAGCATCCTGTTCTCAGGCACATTCCGCGTATTTTTTCCCTCAGAATGAGACGTCACTTTCCGTGCTCATACAGAACATCAGCAGACATACAGAGCTTCATAAATGTTAATCTCTATTGAAGTAAACTTAGAAAAAAAAATCATGCAATGTGAATGTTGGTGTGAATTTTGTTCTGCTGCCCTTTGCTTTACAAATGTAACAAGGATGGGTGTCTCTTGTTCAGGTGAGGCATTCCCAATGCGTTCAGTAATTAATACCGTATATATAATTTTACAGTCTAACACAACCTTACTATTTCAATACAAATAAAGGATAATTAAAAAATTATAACAGCTACATGTTTCGGCTTTTTTCACAAATCCATCTTCAGGCTGTGACCCAAAAAGGTTTTTTATACAATTGACAACGTTTCGGAAAATACGAGATTTCGTTTACGTGGTTACTGTAATACATTAGGATGTAAAATATAAAATGTGAATTCAGTGATAAAATAACATAGGTAATGGAGATAAAAAAGATAACAGAGATATAGGTAGATAAAATATGATATGTAGGGAGTATATGCATGGAGCAATCTCGTAGAAAATTCGATGTTGCTATAGTTATGAAGTTCTACTTGCTCCACTGCATCTACTCACACAACACATAAACATCTTAACAACATAGACACCATCACAAAATAAATATATTTTTTTGTATAGCCGCAGATTCAACATAGTTTCATCTAACGACTCCATACTGCATCTCTGCACAATACAACAAATGTACTTCATGTACACCAAAGAGGAGAAACCCCATGATAGAACAACCTTCCAGAAACTGGAGCAAGTAGATCTTCATTATTATCGCAACATACAGTTTTCTATGAAATTGCTCTATACATATACTCCCTACGCATCATATTTTGCCTGTCTACACAGTGTATATATCTTTTATCTTTTTTATCTTTATTACCTACGTTATTTTATCATTGAATTCACATTTTATATTTTACATCCTAATATATTATAGTAACCATGTAAACGAGCTCTCGTATTTCTGAAACGTTGTTAATTATATAAAAAAACCTTTTCGGTTTTATGAAAAAAAGCCGAAACATGTCGCTGTTATAATGTCTTAATTATCTTTTAATTGTATTTACATAATAAAGAATGTGTTAGAATGTAAAATTATATATATTCGATTATGTATGTGTGTCTGTTACTACCATTTCCAAGTTCCCTCTGCAGGTAATGTTCCAGTTTTGTGTTGTGATGCCAACGTGTATTTATAAATTTCATTTAACAAGGAAATTATTTCGGTGAGTTAATGATCATGCGCCGGTGTATCATTATGTCACCAGTCGGTTTATATGTATTCGGATCTTATTCATCCTTCATACTTGACCTTAAAACCATAGATCTGTCTGGACGGAATTTATAAAATTAGTCAAGTCACCTGTTTCCCCCAATCTCCCACCCCGTTTCCCCCCCTCAAAAAAAAAGACTCTTGAAGTGAAACTTCACTGACTAACACTTCCCAGTACTCCTGTGCCACAAGTGTTACTGTACGAGTATTTTTTACGAATAAAATTTAGTTTATCTCCGCACGACGTTCAGGCGGCTTTCAGACTATTCGCGTTTCTTCCTTTGGTTTTGTTATTGTGTGTTAGTAGGATATTTGGCTGCCGCTGTGGAGTGGACTGTACTTAGCGTGGCAGGTTGCTAGTTTTAGTTCCTTTCACCTCGTTGCCCCAAAGCGAAGGCACCGAAATGCGTGAAAGATGGAACGAGCCATGTGAAAGTAACTTAAATCCCTTGTTCTAACACAGCTACTGCCTTCATATTAATGTCACGTAGACAGAACTGATAAATGGTAACGGCAGAGTTCGTCGCATGTTTCTGCACCAACAGTTCGTTGCATATACGTGGCGTGCCGAACCACTTCTCTGTAATAGTAACACCACTCTACTTCACTGTGCTTTTTGTGTGAAGGGACTCACACTCCGGACTGGGTGAATAGGAAGTAGACCGAATTATCGTTCGGAACATTAAATCAGATTTGTGGTTTTGTTACACGCTATCAGTTGAATTCTGAACTTACACTTACGACCAAATTCAGCTCTAATTAGCATGCTTGCCTGGCACATGGTATGTGTGTGGATACAATAATAGGAGTGTGGGATATTTTTTGTCTGACCGCTTGGAAGCAGCATATAGCAGGTTGGCATAGCGTTGCCAATCTACAGTCGTAGTGGAGATAAGACTGATTTGAGACTCGGCGGGATCATCGGTTATTCTCACACGTCATGCACGGTTTTTATCAGTTGTTCAAGCAAATGTCAGGATATTGCTTCATATTAGGCCAAGAATGCTTCCTTCCACGTCCCTGAAAGTTTACCATTCATTCGTCATTCCGTTTTGTCATGAGTAGCAACTGCACTGCATAATAATGATCACGATTGTAACCCTGTAATTACCTAAACTAGTTGCGTTATGTAGTATTGTATGTATGTTATTATGATAGACCAAACACAAATGGAGAATTTGGAATAATCCAACTATTTGTTAGCGTGATAACAAATGATGCAAGATGAACACCTGAAATTAAACCCAGGATTGCCACGGCAAAAGCGGCATTTAACAATAAGAAGACTTTGCACAGGCAAATTGGACCGAAATTTAAGTAAAAAAAAAAAAAACTAATGAACATTTGGAACGTAATTTTGTATGCTGCTAAAACTTAGCACTTCGGAAAGTAGATCCGAAATACGTGCAAGTTTTGAAATATGCTGGAGACGGATGGAGAAGTTCATTTGAAACAATCGTGTGAAAAATGATGAAGTATTGCATAGGGTCAAAGAGGACAGGAATATCCTAGAGACAATGAAAAGAAGAAAGGCTAGCTGGATTTGTTGTATCTTGCATGGCAACTACCTTCGAAGACTTGTTATTGAAAAAAAATAGATGTAGGGATAGAAGTGGAAGGGAAATGAGGAAGAAGACGTAAGCAGCGACTGGGTGATTTTAAGAAAAAGAAGGGATGTTGGAAACTGAAAGAGGACGCCTTAGGTCGCACTATTTGGAGGGTTGGCTTTGGAAGAGACTGTGGACCTGTCGTAAGACAGATTGCGGGATGACGATATGTTATTAATAAAGTTGCACTTGCAATGAGACTCAGTGTATTGATTGTATGAAATACAGCGTGTTGGACAAGTACATAGTTCCACAAATTCCTATTTCCAAAGTCTTTAATTTTGCTAGAAGGCTTCGAATTGGCGATACATAGTAGTTACAGATCAGTGTACATGTAGCACACTTGCTGTAAAGACAGCCACTTTGTTCTGTTTTGAGCGACTTGCCCGACTCATCGCTGGAAAGAATGGTTGCATGCATGAATTGAAACTTCGCAATGCTCTAGGAAAAGAATTATATATTGGACCACCCGTAAGACTTACCTTATTCCTGTCATTTCCAAGGGCTGGTCTGAAATTTCCTGCAGCGTTAAATGTATGGGCAGATATATATGAGATTATTTTTCTGGCCCACAGGTTGACTGTGAGTTCACGCAGTGTCATTAAACAGTTTTTATATTCCTGTCTGTTGCAGGCGGAGGAGCTGAATTCGATAGTGGGAAATGCATTTCGTATGGCATATGCTGCTCAGCTGCAGCGACAGCCGACGTTTCAGGACGTAATTGCATCCCAATTGCAGGACAAGACCACATCTGTCGAGAATAATAATAGTCGCATCAACTGGGTAAGACAATCTTCATGTTTGCACCGTGCGTCAATGATAATTAAACACTTTATTATCCAACTAATGCACAATATATAATATGTAGAAACAATTTAATTTATAAAATATTTAAAAGTGCTCCAACATGTTTCGGGTCACAGAGGATCCATCATCAGAGAGCCTTGTACAGCGTTTGGATAAAAATTACAAGAATGATTCTATCGTGTCCGTTGACATGGACAAGGTCAGTGTTATGGCAGCATATTCTGACCCGTTGTGCGTGTGTGTAGTTCACTGTATATGAAGACACTGCCTTCATATACAGTGAACTACACACACGCACAAAGGGTCAGAATATCCTGCCATAACACTGACCTTGCCCATGTCAACGGACGCGATAGAATCATTCTTGTAATTTTTAGCCAGGTACTGTACAAGTCTCCCAGATGATGGATCCTCCGTGATCCGAAACATGTTGGAGCACTTTTAAGTATTTTGTAATTTTAATTGAATCTACATATTATATATTGTGCATTAGTTGGATAATAAAGTGTTTAATGGGTAAGACACTTTCTGCTGGAGCAGAAGAAGCACGCTTTTTATGAATTTAAACATCACAAAGTGACGCTGACAGAAAACTTATTTTAAGTTCCATCATTTATAATAAGTTCGTATTGTGAGCAGAATGGCTATGAGTTAGAATTTTTTCATCCATACCATCCTGTAGACCGGATATGTGAATGCTAGTTGGAGCAAGCTGACTGTACCCTACATGGGGATTTTTTTAAATCTTGCGGTAACTAGACGCGTATACGACATCATCCCTTCAAGCACAGTGGTTACTCTACGTTGCGCAAACTGCTTTAACATTAAGGTCTTTTATTTTGCCCCGCATATTGTACTGATGGATTTAATATGATTGTTGGAACAAGCAGCAGCAGCTACCCTAAATCGCATTAACCGATTTACCTTTGTAAGGGAGACGCAAAGTTTTGTCTGTGAGAAAACCATTTTTCATAAATTATGTCAGGGAATTCGTGCATTATCAGGATGACACTCGTTTTTAGGCGCTTTTACAAAATTGCGAAAAGCGACCGTTAGCTTTAGCATGTCTGTCTGTCCGTCCGCATCTTACAACTCGTCTCCCGGTGAAAAGATTTTTATTAAAGTTAGCATTAGGGTAATTTACGAGAATCTGGAGAAAAAATTCAAGTTTTATTAATATTTTATAAGAATGACGGGCACTTTACTTGAAGACTAATAAACATTTATGGCAATATCGTACCGAATTATTCTTATAATGAGAAATATTTCAGACAAAACTGTAAAGAACGTCAAAACGCACGCTTCATAACCGATGCGTTCCCCGACCCCCCCCCCCCCCCCCCCACTCCCGCCGACCCCCCCCACCACCCCCATAAACACGACAAAAACACCTCACACACACTACCAACAAC
>Ga0136643_10018209_pt1 | contig 10585 bp, 6 predicted proteins | sample TergutLab28metaG_FD_96883 | JGI IMG/M metagenome (GOLD analysis project Ga0136643, IMG submission 96883) | Labiotermes labralis P1 segment gut microbial communities from Petit-Saut dam, French Guiana - Lab288 P1 (version 3) (version 3) | ecosystem: Host-associated > Arthropoda: Insects >... | reverse complement strand
TGTCCAGACTGTTGTGTTGTGTCGTTTCTAGCTCCAATGTAGCCGTACCCTAAGATCGCTCAGGTCTGCTTGAGACTGTACGTAAATGAAGCAATGTCGATGAAACAGGACGGTTCAAACAGTGGATCAACAACGTATTGGCTTCCCATCAATGACCCATTTTCATCTTAGTCATTACATTCCACATCACCTATTTTCATCAACTGCACCCCACGTTTCCATCGGCCTCGGTAATGGCAAATTTTCAATGTGTAAAACAGTCCTAATGGCTTATGAAACTTGGGTATTACACTGTGTCTGAGATTGCAGTAATTCCTATAAACAGTAATGTTTTTTATTTCTACTTCCATGTCTGGAGTCTGTCCTGACTGTTGTGTTGTGTCGTTTGTAGCTCCAATGTAGCGGTAACCTAACGCAACATTGAGGCGTTGTCGGACCTGATTATCCCTCATGCAAAGTGCATCATAACTTCAAAGTTTCATCCGGCCGAAAACAACAAATAAGAAACATTATTACTCTATGTGTTTTTTCTTAATTACCCAGCATACAAAAGGAATCCTTTTTTATACCGTATTGTGTTGGATGTTGTATTGTCTGTTAATTTTCTCGTAAGCGGCACGAGTTTTGAAGAAAAACAAAAGGGAATTCTGACGTGCAATGTGTATTTTGTTTTTCTCTCCACATGTATCTGATTTTTTTTTAATCTGGGGGAGAACTTAGCGAGATATTATCACATAAGGTCCTTGGAAAATTGTATGTAGTCAAACACAATTGTATCACATGAGGAGTATTTAATGACTATATAATGGACATCTACATGTTTCGGCCTGTACTGGCCATCTTCAGGTTGTCTTAGGGGAACTTAGGATCTTACTATAAGCATGCACGCACGTGCGCGTGCATGCTTATAGTAAGATCCTAAGTTCCCCTAAGACAACCTGAAGATGACCAGTACAGGCCGAAACATGTAGTTGTCCATTTTATAGTCATTAAATACACCTAATGTGACACAGTTTTGTTTGACTACATAAAATTTTCCAAGTTTTTAGTTATCCTGTCTTGTTAGCCCTGCATAAATTAGCATACTGTAGAGGGTTCTCCGAAATATGAACCTAACACCGTGAAGCACATGTCTTCTTGTGAATATAAAACCTTGTAATTATTCAAGAAACTTTACGCCTTTAATACAGCCCGCAGGTTGACTGTTTTGTTCCTAAGAACCTGATATTCCGAGGCTTGGAGCGCCGAACTGATCTCTCAAGATAGAGGACTTACTGTCTTGTCGACCGCTTGTTCATTAGGCTTATGTCCACGATCTGAGGACAAGCCATGCATTGATAACAGGGATCCACGTAACTGACTGTTACGCAGCACGCCTCGGAACCCTAAACTCTTGAAGGCCTTACTTTTTCTTTGAAACGCCGGGAACCGATTGCCCAGTGACATACATTATATCCCCGAGAAACGGAATCCTTAGCACTAAGTGCCGTAAGCCCATTACGTCAACTGGCTCGAGTTTGCTGTGTATATTGAATCTTAAATTTAAATCGTACGTAGACCTACATGGTACCTTTCCTATTCGAAGTAGCCTGAAGCAAGGAGACGTCTAAGCACCAGCCCTCTTCTACTTTGCTTTTAGACTACACAAATAAGAGTGCCAGGGAAACCAGGAGAAACTGAAGCTGAATTCGAAACGTCAACTTCTAGTGTGTGTTTATATTTAAATTTTGTTGGGTGAAATTCTGACCATATATAAAAGCACAAAATATGTTGTAACAAGGAAAACAAATATATGTGCTACATTTACAAACGAAAATATTATTAATAAAGTACAGGAACTCAGTTTTCAAAGAAAAAATTCGCGCACTTCTTAATTCTTTTATAATCGCGCGGGCTAATTACAAATCCATTTTGAATGCGTCATAGATTTAACTCGGGTTTCTCCTCAGTGACAAAAATAATTGTTTTTCTCCACTGAATAAGAACCTACTAACAATGTTGTTTCCTGGTGAGAACTGACCCACAGGAAAGCCAAAGTTACTGTTAGTCACTTGTTAGTAGAAATGGTCTGTTAACAGAGCAGAATTTATTACTGTTTTGCAAATTCGTGCATGTAATAATAACTTCGGAATTTTTGATAATCTTTTTCCCGTTGCTTGTACAGATGGAGTTATTTTCTGGAACTCGTTTTTCAAAGAAGCAACATCTTGTTATTTATTTGGAGATATTGTCACAACTGATAATAATGCCTTGGATCCTGCGTCTCAGGCTTTGGTTTTAATGCAGGGTACTACCCGAACTTGGAAAAGTGGAATAGAATATTTTGACGTCACAGTTCTTCAATAAATCATCGCTTGGCACTGCAAATGAGGCGGCCACATTTGACGGCCCTTCAGGACTAGAGGTGGAGGACTCCACGGGGTGTTTTTTTAGTCATTTTGTAGGGTGGGACTATGCCTTTCAATATGCGAACTACAATGGGCCTGTTGTAAAATCAGCGGATAATTTGCACATAAAAATAAATACCAAGAATCGGTTGTTTGGTTTAACGGAGGGAAATGGAAGAAATCGGAAAGAAACCTGTTTCAGCCTCACTTAATCCATCGCAAATAGGACATGCGCTGATCTAAGATTGATCCCGGGCCTCTACGCTGAGAGCCAGGCGACTGACCGCTTGAAGGCGTAGGTGTGGGAGCTGACGCTGAATCGCAGGTGCATTTCGGCTGGAATGTTGTCCTTGCCTGTTTACGTTGTATGTAGGCGTACGAAATCCGAACTTTGCTGCGTCATTTTTGTCTGCAATAAAATCAGCGCCGCCAAAAATATTTTTTATTTACGGGTTAGTATTCTTGCGCTGTTGTTAAGTTGCTGCCATTTTCTTATCTTTACACTGTAGCAGGCTTAATGTTTTCGGTGGACCCATGAAGGAGCAACGGATGTGCTGCAGCCTGTGGGAGGCGTATGGGGAAACAGACGTCATAATCACTTGATTTATTTGCCCATATCGATTATTTTTACATTTCTGTTGTGCCTACAGTGCTAATCACGGACGAGTTCTTCAGAGGACTGCAAATGGGGCTAAAACGTTTGGAACCACTGAGGAATATTAATTACCTTAAATCTGTCCCCAAGAATGAGCAACACCTTAGATAACTAGTGGGGCGTTCCTTATTATTTACGTGATTGTGCTCTTCAGTTTAATAATAGGCAACGCAAAATATTTAATCACAATTAAGTACAAAATTGTCATTGTTACTGAACATCTTTCTGCTGAAGAAAGTGAGGCAGTTTGTCCCTTTCCTCTCAGACCTGCGTCTGCAAATATTATGAATCCACTTTAATCTACTTTGTTTATTCTGTGTAAAGGATAGTTGGATATCTGGAACTTTTCTTCCAGGATGTAGAAAAAGTAATCAGCGTATTCTATTAAAATCCAGCGAATGTGCAGAACACGAGTCTTTGGTTTACCGGTAGATATTTTTTCATTGCCTTTAAGAAGATGTCCAACCAAAATTATATGCAAGTACACCTTATTCACACTTCAAAAATCGATGCTCGGAATTACTCTCATTTTGCTGGATTATATGCCATGTGCCTTAAATGCAGTCGAGTTGGCACATGGAAGGTTGCTTCCATTTTTCAAAATAATCCAATAACTGTTCTTCTGAAAGAGTTCCCTCCCCTCCCACCCCAAATATGATTTAATAAGGTTTCGGGGCACAAGGTCACCGTAGTTACCTAAACTTAACCTCCGAAGAGACAAATTAAATATTTTGGCTTGTTTAAATGGTAAGACGTTATTTTTTCCTGAATGACCGTTATGGTTTTATCACACTCTTCTGATTACGTTACGTTCTCCTTACCGCGTAAGGCCTGCTGTAATTTTGTCATTTTCGTTTGGTATTCTGAAATCGAATGCCCCTTTTTTTCTTACCACTCAGATACATCATGTTTAATTAAATGGTGGATATCGATTTACGATGGTGTTCTATTTTTTATTATCGCCAATATTACTTTAAAAATTTTAAAATCTACATCAACTGTATGTATTTTGCTCAGAGTAAGAACCGGCAATAGAGTTTTGTCAACACTATTTTGAATATTTTCCCATTACCTGAGTGAATAGTTTCTTTTTAAGTATTCCGCGACATGGGGTTAAGATTCCTCATATAGCTTTGTCATTCTAATCAAACCGAAATTAAATATAAAAATCGATATACTGCATTTTAAGTAATTCAGTGACACAAGTTAAATGTTTATAAGATTCAGTACTACATACGGTTTCTGCTTCCCAAACTGTGTGGCACTAGTGTCATTCTCAACTCACACTTTTGGGCTGCTATCAAGCTGCTGGTGTGAGAAATTAAAAACACGAAGTTAGATGTATTTCGATAGCATGATGTTCGTACCATGGTTCGTGGAAGCCTCTCTACTGTATTGGAAGTTATCTGAGGCACCAACAAGCGAACGTGATGAAACAATCAAATGTGGTTATGCGAAGCGTGTGGAGTAGCAACAAAGTTAAATTTGTCCTTTTTTATCTCTGGGACGTGACGATGCTTCTCTGGTTATGTGGTTCCCGACATTTCGAAGGACCGTGTTGCCTTCATCTTCAACGTTTCGATGTTCATGAAGAATGCAGCAGGGGGTTCGGTGGCGACTATGGGCAAAGAGTGACCACCGTTTGCTTTACTGGACCGTCAGACCTTGGCCTATGTATTTGCGCCACTGAACCTTATGGCATTCTTCATGCACCTTGAAACCTTGTAGATGAAGGCGACACGTTCCTCTGAAACGTCGGGAACCACTTACCCTGCAACATGGCGTCACACCCCCAGGAGACCAGAATTCTCCAGTACTCCGCTTTGGAAACCTTAAAACTCACATAAATTTGAGAAGTGTTTGCCCGTTAAAATTCCACAGGCATATCGCGTAACCATAAGAAATTGCGTCCCTTTTTTTTTATCTAGAAAATAACGGGCGTCATTTATGAATTTTATGGCAAGTTGTTGAGTATAGGCTTAATATCTCAGAGACCTCTTCTTAAGATAGTACAGTAGTCGCTCCGATAATCGTGTATTTCCCATCCTTGTATAGAACCTACAGTTTCGTTATCGTGTTAACGAAGTCATGTCAGTGTTTCTGCCCACTAGGCAGTTGAGTCCAATTTACATCCATTCTAGTATTATGCCCCTATTTACGACCAGCCCCTCACAGTAGCTGTGCGGCCAAAGCATACTCTATTTTACTGTCGGACTCCGGGAATGGGGCAAATTTGGAATTGCTCACAATGGAAAGTACATATACTCACTGTTATTTCGTATTTACTAAGATCTTTGGACATTTCTTAGAAAAGTGTATGTTTTCTGTTTTTCAGGTGAAAGTACGATCGCCAGTACGGCCCATACTAGTATACAAACAGTATCGGGATGGCGAAGGTAAGTTTTGTGCAGCGTTTCAGAGGCATCGCTCTAACTCTAGTGTCGTACGCGCGGAAAAGGAAGTTGCTCGTAACCGACAAAATGCAGTGTGTAACGTGTTGTTCTAATATTGCAGTAGATGTACCTATCTATGTTACTGGTTAGAAATATATTTAAATCAAGCTGAGGGATATGATATACACTTCAAGAACAAATGAACATGGGAGGGTGAGGGCTGTTGCCCGTATTAGCGATGCGACAGTTGATGGCTTAAAACTGGAGGACAAGTTTCCCCGCTAAATTCTTATGCTCTTCAAATTATTAAATTTGTTTGCACATACAATTCCTTTTTCTGGAGCAAAAGTCGAAAGAGTTTTCTCCACAGCAAGAAGACTTAGAACATATTTGAGACAACATGTTGTAAAAGATTGCACCCTACTTTAATACTGTATGTCCATAGGCATGTTGCTAATAGGACCAAATTAGACAAAAATTAGAAGGGGTTTTCTGTCCGAAACATGCAAAGGAAATGTTTTGTGCCTTTCTAGTATCTAAAATGCTACTGATTATTTTTGTAAATTACTCGTGGGCAAGAATTTTGTGTGTATTGTGGTTTTCAATAAATGGTAGTTATGATCGGCTGTGCCTAAATCTTTCCTGCTCTGTTTTCCTTCTAAATTCCAGTCGATGCTGCCTCGTAAAACGGATAAGCATAGATTATATAGAAATGTTAAAATTCATCTTACTTTTTTAGAAACGAGTTTTTTGGCCTTGAGTGCATCTGTTTGGTAATATAGACAATAATCATCAAAGATCTCTTATTTAAAGCACGTCCATTCAGTCACAAGGAGTGGATAGAATTTATTTATCGGCAATTACAATTTATTGACTGTTAATCACAAAACACTTTCCTGTTAAATGATTATAATACACTGTCAGCGCTGGTAATATTTCGTGTGAAAAGAGAATTAAAGGTAACGCTAATAATACATTATTAGAAATATTAGTATCACGACTATTTACTTCCTTGATTTCCCCTTGTTTTAGACAGTTTCGCAACCTCTACATCATTGACGTCTAATAGTTGTTTCCAATATCTGTGCGCATAAATGTACGTAAACACAGAGAAGTAAATAACGAAGCCATATGTTAAGGACGGAATTACACTCTATGTATCCACTGCGACCGACTGTCCCTTTACATTATTTGTAGGTTCTGTCTTAAAAGAAGAACAGTGGAACTACTCAATAAACAGCAGAGTCCTTGAGAACTACTAATAGCCGCGCGGTCGAAGGCGTGGGTCTGTGGGTTCAGATCCCCCCGGGGCATTGATGTCTGTCCCTTGTGAGTGTTGTATGTTGTCAGGTAGAGGCCTCTGCGACGAGCTGATCACTCGTACAGAGGAGTTGTACCGCCTCGAGATTGAGGAGGCCCTGGCCCACTAGGGTATGTTGCGTCATGGGAGGGGGGGGGGGAGATAAATATTTTACTACATGTTGGAATGCTGCATTTATTGTGTGTTTGGCCTAGTAACCCCACGCAGAACTCATAACATTTACTTTCCTCTTGCACGAACTTCCAATCCTACATATTTATGCTGATATCTTTTTTTAATTCAGTTACCAGATAGTGTATTTATAACCCCACAATAGCCTAATAAGAAATTTTAGTCCTTGTGTTACCATTGGTGATGTGCTACAGCGTTTAATATTAATAATAATAATAATAATAATATAATTATCATCATCATCATCTCCTTTATGCAGGGTATTTTTACTTATATTCCTGAGACAAACTATGTCCCTAAGGAATACAGTGTTGCAGCTATTCTGTTGTTATTATTCATGGTGCTTATATCGTTAGTTTCAGTGTTGTATCTATTGTACTTTTACATTAGCACTTTCCGAAATATGTGTGCAGTGCCCAATATGGCTGTTTTCTGTAGTTCCTTAACTTCATGTTTTCCTGGTATGTTGCTCATGTATTTTCTGAATGACGTTGAAATAGTCCCAGTAGCCGCTATTATTACTGGTATCACCTTTGTTTTTACATTCCACATGCGCTGTATTTCTATTGTAAGGTATTTATATTTTAGAATCTTCTCGGCTTCCTTTTTAATCACATTTCTGTCTTCTGAGATTACAACGTCTATTAACATACATGTTCCCTTTTCATTATCGCGGATTATAATGTCTGGTTTGTTGTTGGGATAGTTCTGTCAGTTTGTACTTGTTGATTCCACAATATGGTTACCTTGCCTCCTTGACTTATTTCTACTGATTTTGGCACATGTTCATACCAGTTATTATTAGTAGTATTAGTATTAGTATTATAGACTATTATTATCATTGCCGGTCGCAGTGGCCGCGCGGTCTAAGGCGGTCTGCTGCCGCTCGCCTGCAGAGATTATGGGTTCGCATGCCACCGGGGGCATGGATGTCTGCTTGTTGTGGGTGTTGTGTGTTGTCAGGTACAGGTCTCTGCGACGAGCTAAGAACTCGTCCAGAGGAATCCTAGCGACTGTGGTGCGTCACTGAGTGTGATCTAGAAACCTCATGAATAAGGAGGCCCTGACCCACTGGGGGCTGCTGCGCCAAATAAAATAAAATAATCATTAATAGAAATGCCTGTAGTTTTATTGACTTAATCACACTTGTTAGTACCTGGGGAAACTACCTATCCCAGATTGTCAGTGGGATTAGTCTCAGGCAGGGGAAAGAAATCCATCCTATCCCCTAAGGTCAAAGGGCGTGTCCTAGAAGTTTGCTTACTATATGACATGTTTGTAGTACCGCATTTTGCCCTCTGTAAGTTATGTATGTTAGGATTTATCTCGATACAAAATTTCAAATGCCTTACAGTGACGGTTCATTCATTACAGGGGTGCAGATAAGTCCTTAGCCCGACCAGGAAGGAAACAAGCTAATGTTTCTGTCAGAATGGCGTGAATTTCCTTCGGCGCCTTGCCCTGCACGAAAAGAAACTTGATGACAGCTCGCCTCTCGATTTTGTTGAAATCACGCGCGTCCCTGACATGCTTCCGAGCTTGCTTCCTTTCTGATCGGGCTAAGGACTTATCAGCACCCCGGGTAATTATTGTCTCTAAGGAGACGAATTCCGCATGTTTACTGTTATGCTGTATAACAGTATATTCTGCAAAATAATGGTTTAGCTACTACCCACAGTCTGGTTACCGTTTCCACCTCCTTTCTGTTGAAAGACAGAGTGCGTTTATCCATACAGTCCATAACTCCCATGGTGAGTAAAATGACAGAAGCTTGCAGCTATTTCCTGTTTTTCTGTAAAATATCCAGTTGCCTTATCGACATAGCCACAAATGTTTAATTGTTTCAGTAGTTGAATTTTACGTTACTTTTTATTATTTCTCAAGTACTTACACGTATTTTACTGAAAAGTGAAGTTCGGCAAATCTCCTTCTCAGTTACTCAGGCGCACTGTCAAATCTCCTTCTCAGTTACTCAGGCGCACTGTCCATTCTTCGGTTGTACTAGGAAAGTAGGTGTCTGTATCGTCTGTAGAATGATAATTTACAGGAAAAACAACGAAACACTGAGACAGAAAAATTCATGAGTGTCGCCTGTGAGATTTGTAGTAGATACCTCAAACATCATTTGAGAAAACTCGGGCTTCCGCCATGAGAACCCGGCGAATAAATGCCTGGGTTATGGCGCGGCCCGTCGGACGCTATTACAAAGCAGAAGGACTGGGGTGGTAAATTGTTGTACTTTCAGTCAGTGAAAACACCTCCACCAAATACAACTATGCTTATTGTGTAACAGCGTGCTGTTACCAGTGAGCTGTGTGTGTTGACCTGGAAAGACCATAATCAGGCTTTAAAAAAACATAAAAAGGAAGTGTTACATATATATATATATACTTCTATATCGACGGTTTCGCGTGACATATTAATTCAAAACAAAATACATAAATGACAGCCACATCTGTATGACGCAACACTATTGCAGTCTTATACACCACACAAGTTCTAAGTTGACGCTCGTGCAAATAACATGTAAACACGAAAAACGGGATCTAACGTAAGTAACCTATTTGATACATACAAATAACAATAATATATGTGGTATAAAATTTAATAATTATGTTTCATATTATTTAAAAAATAGTTTTAGTTTACAGAAAATTCAAATTTTCCAAAAGAGACAAAAGATACCGAAGTTCGAGCTGAAACAAAATAAAGTGTAAGTGAATTTAATACTAGCACAAAGAAATTTAAGTGGGTATTGTAACAAATATGAAGCAACAGAGTACTTTAAAAACAGTTTATACCTAAAGTTTAATAACGCTGTTGCTGCGGATGTACAGTGTTTACGTAATAAAAAGACCTAACAAGGTCGTCAATTTCAAAGTGTAAATGCATAGTGAACAAAAAAATAAAAATAAAAATTCAAATGCGTTTTAAAGAATTGTGAATATAACAACTTAGAATAAATTCCGTGTTTTTACCTTGTCATTTTAAAATTTAGTTAAGATTTTAAAAGAAACTTTATGACGCGACTGGGAGAGGAAGTACATTTATATCCGAAAAGCATAACCGGCGAACTTGGCTACCACGAAACAAAGTTTTAAATACAATTAATACTGCTAGGGCTTTGTAAGATATCATAGTAATATATATATATATATATATATATATATATATAGACACGAGGGGTGTTCAATAATTTATCTACCTGAGTAAGAAAGAAACAACTTATCACAAAAAAATATTTTTTATTTTTCAATGTAGTCACCTAATAACTCAATACACTTCGCCCACTTTTGTTGCAACGACTTTATCCCCCTGGAAAAAAAAAATTTTTGACTGCTCTTCAAACCAGGTCGTGACTGCCTCCTTGACTTCTTCATCGCTTGAAAATCGTTTACCCCGAAGAAATTTTTTTATAACTCGGAATAGAAAATAATCCGAGGGAGCTAGGTCTGGACTGTCAGGTGGGTGATTTAGCTGTTGGAACCCACATTGCAGAATGGCAGCTTGAGATTTTGCAGACATGTGCACTGGCGCGTTGTCATGAAGGAACAGCACGCCTGCTGAGAGCTTTCCTCGCCTTTTCTCTTTGATGGCCTCTCGCAAAGCGGTAATTGTGTTAGCATAGGTCTGTCCAGTTATGGTAGTCTTCTGTGGC
>Ga0136643_10018205_pt1 | contig 10587 bp, 10 predicted proteins | sample TergutLab28metaG_FD_96883 | JGI IMG/M metagenome (GOLD analysis project Ga0136643, IMG submission 96883) | Labiotermes labralis P1 segment gut microbial communities from Petit-Saut dam, French Guiana - Lab288 P1 (version 3) (version 3) | ecosystem: Host-associated > Arthropoda: Insects >... | reverse complement strand
TTAGGATGGATCTCCAGGAGGTGGGATGTGGGTATATGGACTGGATTGGCCTGGCCCAGGATAGGGACAGGTGGCGGACGCTTGTGAGTACGGTAATGAACCTTCGGGTTCCGTGAAATGCGGGAATTTCTTGACTAGCTGCAAACCAGTTAGCTTCTCAAGAAGGACTCTGCACCATGGAGTAAGTAAGTAAGTAACATATTATAAAAATGTACAACTGAAATGTATGTTTAAATTAGTACATATTGTTAACCTTTTGTCTACCGCTGATTCTACAGTGGGTGCATTGAGTTTTATCTTATTTTAGACTGCTTGTATCTATTGTAATGTATTGCAATACAGAGTTAAATGTAATTGACATGTTCTATATTCTGTGGTTTACAACCCCCTTCTGGATCAGATGAACAAAGTAAATTGAATTGAATTGAATTGAATTGGTTTGGAGCCTTAAAGTTATTCATATTCACAGCATACTACTTTTGTTAGGCATTACAAATTTGGTACCTTTCAAAACAGTCACTGCACAATTCTCTCACACATCAGTGTGCTGCACATGAAGTGTTATTACATGTTTCTTCATCAACATTATAAAAATGTCGGGGATTTTATTTTATATCAAGCTTTTTTGGGATATTTCACACAGGGTGATTAAAGATATGTAATTACATGGCAACTATTTCCTTCCTTACTTTGCTTACGTCATTTTGAGTAATCAAACAACAGTTACAAAATTCTAAAAAAAATTAAAGGCGCCAAAATGAGACAAATTTTCTGCAGCCCTGCTGCAAAGAATGTACATGAAATTAGTTATTGAAATATTTTTCACTTATCTTGGCCATGACACTTAGCACTGACATATGTAATGCACTCATAAACACAAAATTTACTGCCACAGTAAGAGGTGGGCAAGTTACTGGGGGACTGGGTACAGATGATTTTCAGATAACCTTTGACATCCTACTGACAAGACAATTACTTCTTTATATTCCTTCTGAGAATCTACACTTCAACCTACACAGATGTATAAGCAGCCAGTCATTTCAATGGTACAGAAAGCTGGGCCACACACATTTGGACCAAACTAACCATACACTGACAGGTTATGAAACAGCAATCATGATGTGAAAACGATAGATCACGTGCAACTGATAGGTCTCAGACACTGAAATATCCCATAAAATGTAGTTTGAGCAGCATCTTCTGACATCTGATATTCATTTGAATTGCATTTAAAAACTAAATTACTACATTACAGAAAACACTATCCACGTCCATTACAAAGCACATTCAGCTAATGCTATTGGGGGAATAATAATTCTTTAATGTGAGAAGCATACAAAACAATTACAGTAAACTCTAGGCAAATTGCAGAGGTTTTTAATGCTAAATCATGTGTGTATGTGATTATAACCACAATGCTTTAAGAATTATTGACCAGGTAGCATAGTTGGTATAGCGACTGGCTACGGGATGGATGGTCTGGGGATCGAATCCTGGTGGGGACGAGATTTTCCGCACCTGTCCAGACTGGCTCTGGGGCCCACCCAGCCTCCTGTACAATGGCTACCGGGTCTTTCCCAGGGGTAAAGAGTGGCCGGGGCGTGACGCTGACACCTCTCCCCTTCTAGTGCCATGGACAAGAACGAGTAGAGCTACACCTCTACTCCCCCTATGGGCCGTACGGCCTGTACAGAGCCTCAGTGCCTGTACATGGGTGCACTTATGCTTTTAGAATAAAACTAGCCAATAAAGTGAGTCACTATACAGCAGATGACCTAGTTTAGATCTGAAATCAGGGTCATCTCTCATGTATTATGTTCAGAAGGACTGCATGGCACACAAACCTGATGCCCTGTTGCCTCTGTGTGGGGAAAGCATAACTTTACCATATCATAAAGAGTAGACTATCTTAAAATATTCTTGAGGGTACATATCTTAAACAGGCAATCGTATGGATGAACATTTTTGTGTTCAATGGTATCTCCTATGTGGTAATTCTGCTAACCATTTAAATGTTCCACAATTTAGTATCAACATTCACAAAACCAGTAACATATAATAATACTGTTTCACACTACCTTCCTAGTAAGAAATTTATAAATACCCATGGATGAAATAACAAGGTGTATATTACTTTTGTTACATTCTTATAAATATATCTTGTTCTGCTGTCACTTTTTCCTTGTGATTTTATAAGAATCAAAGCCAACACAACCACATGCTTCAGTTCTGCCATGTGGGTGTTAAGATGAAGATCATTTCATGGCAGAAAGGAAAGTACCAACAAGATATGTCTGAATTTCCCTCTTTCATGTAACTACAGTAAGAGTGTTCAAAATAAAATGTTTTTAATGGGTAAATATGAACATAACTTTGTATTGTTGTTGTTGTTGTTGTTGTTGTTGTTGTTGTTGTTGGTGGTGGTTGTGATGAAGAAGATGACAAAACCTCAAAAGAGAATGTTTAGACACAGTAACTTGTAGGAAATTCAAGCTGATCGTAAGCCAAAACACCATACCTGGTATTGAGGTAATCCATTTGAGACCCAAAAGCCAGTACACTGCAGTATCTTGGTATGATCTGAGCAATGTGTGAATCCTGAAATCTGCTCAACAACCCAGAACAGGCCGTTCTTTGCACTGATGGGCACTTTGGTTGTCTTCTCAATAGTTTGCATTTTTGATGGTATGCTAGAAAGCAGCATGCTGGCATATTTCTTGTCCACTGGTGGTGCAGTTGGTGCCTCTGAACTTACTATCTGTCCATAATTTACAATCAGCCACTGCTTACTGGCAGTGCAACTATTAGCTTGTGCTAAGTAATGCCCCCACAAATAACCACTTTGTGCCAGTCTGTTTGCTGCCATCACACGTGGACCAATTAGTACCTAAAACAATAACAGAAGAATGGTGTTGGTGTCCATTGATATTAAAATTTCACTTTGATGATATTAGGAAGTTTGACAACTTTAAAAATCTGTTTTTAAGTATTAAAAAATCACACTTCAGTCAGTCAGATAATGGCTTTTTACCCTATAGACTGTAAAGACTTCATGTGTAATTCATGGTGGGCAAAGTGGCACTTTTCCCAAGTTTTTGTGATTGAACCTTGCCAGTTATGAACCAAACATTACTCCATACTCAGTACACAAGTCAAACATGCAACACGTCTGACCAGGAAGGCCATTTTCATATCCTTGGTCTGCATGCTGGAGCTATCTCTCCACTCTGACACTTGGCTGGTTAGGGAGTATGAGTCAATGATACTGTTTCTTTATATTTTCAAAGCAAAACAGGACCCCCCCCCCCCAAAAAAAAACTGCACTTGGTTAATTACCGAGAAATGAAGGTTTTTTGTATTTTTTTATAGAAAAGATTGTTCAGGAAAAAAAACTGAATTTTGCTGATTGCAAAGTCATGAAATTTTACTTTTGAAGTGACAACTGATCAGAAATATCCTGTGGGTGGTTACTGCAGGGCAATATTTTTGTACTTAGACATTTTTCAGAAAATCAGCCATAATAAAACTAACTTTAGTTACAATTTAGCCATCTAATGTAACTTGCACACTGACAGTATGGGCTGAGAGAGTGAACACTGGCCTCCTCTTGTTTGAGCCAAACAGTGAACTCCATGGCAGAAGTTAAATCACTGGAAGATTGTTTGTAACAGCTGTAGTAATGGAAGCAGAATAAATAATGGAGAACAGTAACAATTTATGTTTACAGAATTTTGGTGAGGAAACCCCAAATGTAGAAGCTGTTAGCTGTACCAAGAACTTACTATTTCTGTTACATACATATTTTGACTATTTCTATATCCAACTTCGACTTAATGCGGATTGCTTAAATGTAAAATAAAGAAAATTAAAAAAGAAGAAGTGATAGCATTAAGATGGACCTTATGGTAACTGATTGTAAGATTGAGAGGTAGATGAAACTGACTGAGAATCATGAGAAATATTTGGCATTAGCAGTACTGAACCTGATAGCTTCTACTACTAAGAGTTAGTTTGATAATGTTTACAACCCCTTTTAATAAATAAGCCTAGCAATTTGGTTATTCTGAGATTTGTACACAATTTCCATAGCAAGTGTTCAGATTTGGTTATTTTGGTTGTTGTGTCTTCTATCTTGTATTCAGGCAGTTGGGTTACAAATGTTCTGATGAACACAGTGTCTCTGAAAATATACATACCTGCAAAAAAACACAATAAAAACCCAGAAGACCAAAATTAGATCCAGTGTTTTATCAGGAAATTTTAATTTCTTAATATTTAAATATCTAGTATAAAACAAATAAACATATCATTTATAAATGAGTTAATTGAATCATTTTCTTTCTCCATCATAACTGTGTATTTAAATTTAGCTAAGCAGCTAGCTAAATAACAAACACACAAAAAATAATTTAACAAGGCATTTAAGTTAATAAACTTTCTAATACACAATCTCTAAATTCAAAATTGCTACCTTCTGGGAGGTAATGCTGCATAGTCTAATAAAAGTGTAGCAGCACTTAACAGGACCCTACTACCTCCATTGTCAGGGTACAGAAATTTTCTGTCAGTGCTGTGAAGACCTAAGATCCGAAGCCTTCCAATTAACCCCTAACACTAGCAAAACTATTTAAACATACAATGCAAAGCAAAGCCTGTCATTACCTGCTCTTTTTGATTCAAGCTAGCCACAGATCTGCTGTAAGAGTGGAATGCAGTTCCCAGAACTGCAAGTTGATGTTTTTTCTTTCCAAATTCTGGTTGACCTACCACCAAGTAGAAGTCATCCTGTGAATGGATGACGCCGGGATATGATGAAAATGTTATTATTTGTCCAGGAACAGGGTCTGAATTGGCGTCAGATGTGTGGTGGTAACCGAACTGATAGCGCTTCAGTACCCGCAGCATGGACTGGAATCTGAAACAAATTGTTCAGTACTGTATGAATAAAGCATGGACTCTCGGTCATCTATTGTTTAATTTCATGTTACAAAAATAATGCATACCGAATTTTAGTGGAGTAATTTCTTGGTCAGTGACCACCAAGAAAGAGGCTATGACAATACAGACAGATGTAGAGGAAACAGATCAAGGAAACTGAATTAGGATCATGGCTGGGGTGGATTTAATACTAATGGTATTAAACCTTCAGATTCTGCTACTGCAGTCTTTTTTAGACATTTATTTAAAACCAGAAGTTTAAAAACTGTATGAGACCAGGACATGATCCTGATTTAAGGCATCTACATGTAACAATCTGAGGACAATTACAAGATGGGAAAATCTTTAACTATACGATACAAAGTTTTGCAACTGGTCAAGAAATTCCCTAATTATGTGCATCCATACACTAAAATCAGTCACTGAACTCTTCTTATGGCAGTTCAAAAAGTTTTAATTAAATCTTGGAAAGTAGTTTAATTAATGTTTGATTTATAAAAAAAAGTCCTGCACCTCACTTTCCAAGATGTAATTAAAACCTTCTGTCTTGTTACTAACAGTCCTTCTAAAACTAGTTAATTTAAGCAGGTAACCAACTACAAGAAATCATAATGGGATAGATACTTGGAGAATGCCTGCTCCTCTGCCACTTTCTGTGTCACTTGGATGATCTTAGGACTCAACTTGCTAATCCACTGTGACAAATGGATTCTTGTAACTATTGTTTGTATGAATTGTATGAAGCATCTGCATACACAAAGACAGAGGTGAAAAGGACTGCTCTTACTGGCAGTATGCATATTTTTGAAGTATGTACATAATTTTAAGCACCCAATTGGCCATAATTTCCAAACAATACAGATGAGAACTTCCTAGTGGGACAACTAACAGTCATTTTTCTTTTGTATTATTTAATAGGTATACGTAAGGTAAAGAATAATAAATCTTAAAATAGTCCATCCAGTGCAGCTATGTTTATTCACAAGAGTAGCTACATATTTCAGTCACACCTGATCATCAACAGGGTATCATATAATATTTAAAAGAAGGAAAAATTTGATACATACAAACAGGCCATTCTGGTTTTACTCTGTGGGATTCCAAAAGTTCACAATTATCATAATGCTAAAATTGTAAAATTGTTTGTTCAATCTGTAGCTGAATAACGGATTTTAGAGTTTCACGAGTTTAGGCAAGATGTATTTTTTAAAGTCAAAATATTTTAAAGTCAATGGGTGAAATTGCTGGATAAGCATTATTAATATTAACGTTTTATAAGTTCCTGTAACTGTTTATATGATGAAGGTAGAGCCATAGGCGTCAGTTGTGTGTTCTGTGTTGGACAGATATTTAGCATATATCACTCTAAATGTAGGGAAGCTGGTAATATGAAAGTATGTCTTGGTGGTTTCTTTCATGTATCTTTTATCTGGAGATTCATTAACAAGAGGTACGTGACAAACAGAACCCCGGCATGATAGTAAAATTTTTCTGCATACGTGGATAATAAATATTGTAATTTAACTTAATTTCGATTTAGAACAATTTACAATATTTTATACATTTATGGACTTTCATGTTACCAACTTCCTACATTCGGTGTGATATACTCAAAATATCTGATGAATACAGAATATGTAGCTGATGCATGTAACGTTAATTTATTCTTATAAACACTTACAGAACTTACAGAATATTAATACTTAATGTTTATTCAGAAATTTTAGCATTTGATATTAAGGTATTTGGACATTAAAGTATACATCTGGCTTAACACTCACAAAACTCTAAAACCTGTCATTCAACAACCAGATGACTGAACAATTTTACAGTTCTATCACTGTAATAATTCCCCCTGAAGGTATCCCTACTTTGACAAAATGGAGGGGCTTGCATGGTCATATGAAACCGAGAGCTATGCTGACGGTAGCGCAGGCTACTGGTAGGGCCTCCCATGCCAGACAGGTCAAGGCTGATGACTCAGATGAAAAGAAATACACTAGTCCTCCAGTTTGGGGGTTGTGCGTGGGGCTGACAACCCCACACCATAAAAATAATTTGTTCCGAAACCTAACGATCGGCCTCAGAAGGATGAGAAACAAACGTTGATGAAAGGCGTTTGGAAATCGGACTTGACAATGGCAACCTGGAATTTTGGGACAATGTTAATACCAGGTAAGATGCAAGAGATTAGTAAAGAAATGACGAAATATAAGATAGATATTATTGCATTACAAGGGATACAATGGCAAGAACAAGGTAGGATTGATAAACGGGACTGCACCCTCCTATATAGTGGATCAGAAGAGAAAATGGGTCAACTGGGAACTGGATTTATGATGAAAAAACAATGAAAGGGGGCCTATTAGACTTTGATCCACAGAATAACAGCCTATGTAAATTTAGATTAAAAGGGAGGTTCAGAAATATAACAGTTATATCAGCTCATGCACCTACGAACAATAAAGATGATCAGGAGAAAGAAAGATTCTATGAAAATTTAGAGGAGTTATGTTACAGAATACCAAGACATGACATGTTAATAATAATGGGAGACTTTGACGCGAAGCTCGGCAACAAAGAGTACCTACAACTAGTTGCAGGCCCATGTACAATACATGATTCCAGTAATGAAAATGGTAACATGCTGATACAATTTGCAATCAGGAATAAACTAATTGTAAAAAGTACAATGTTCCCTACTAAACATATACATTTGGGCACAAGGAGGATACCTGGATCTAATGAAGTTAATCAGATTGACCATGTAGTAGCTACGTCACACCACTCTTCATCAGTTATTGATGTTAGGAGTTGCAGAGGACCAAACTGTGACTCAGACCATTATCTAGTGAAAATTAGATTGAGAGAAAGAATAGCAAACGTTCAGAAGACCCCAAGAAGAAAGACTAGAAAATGGGATGTAGAGAAACTACAGAAAGACACAACACAGAGAGATGAATATCAGAAAGCACTGGATTTAAAATCAAAACAAAAAACGGAAGGAGAAGAAGAAATAGTGTACAAAAGAGATGGGAACATTTGGAACAGACAATAAAAGTTGTGGCAGAGGAAATCATAGGGGAAACAAAATATAAAAAGAATGAAGAATTGTTCAATGAAGAGTGTGCAACACATATTAGAGAGAAGAATAAAGCTAGGCAGAAGATGCTACAAAAGGAGACAAGATCTAATTATGAGGAGTATCAAGAAAGGAGAAGGGAGACTAACAGAATATGTAAAATAAAGAAGAGAGAGAATATGAAGAAGTATGAAGAAGCAACTAGAGCATATTAATCAGTTAAATCAACACAACAAAGGCGTAATTTTACAAATCAGTGAACATTATGAAGAGAGGTTTCCAACCAAGGATAAGTGGGTGTAAAGAAAAGTATGGGAATAATATACCTGATATACAAGAAAGGGAACAAACTAGAATGTAACAACTACAGGAGCATTACACTCTTAAACATCACATATAAGATATTCTCAAGCAACCTAAATGAAAGACTGAAAATCGTCACAGAAAAGATAACAGGGGAATACCAGTGTGGATTCCGTTGAAATAAAAGCACAATTGACCAAATTTTCGTACTTAGGCAGATGATAGAGAACATGGGTTAGACTTACCTATGCTTTTTATTGATTTTAAACAGGTCTTTGATAGTATAAATAGAGAGAGATTGTTTGGAGCAATGGACAAAATGGGAATACCACAGAAGCTAATCAGGCTTATAAGGATGACTATGTGTCAAACCAAGGAAAGAGTGAAAATTGATAATCAAATAAGTGCTCTCTTCGAATTCAATAAAGGAGTTAAACAAGGTGATGGTCTGCCAACAACTCTCTTTGTACTAGCACTACACAATGCTGCACAAAAAATAGACCAGAGAGGCACAATCTATGCAAAGTGAAGCCAAATCTATGCATATGGTGATGATGTAGTGATAGTTACTAGATCAGAAACTAAGTTAAGACAAATACGAGTATATAGAGAAATAAAAGAGAAAACCCAACAAATGGGACTAAGAGTGAATGAGAAAAAGGCTAAATATATGTTTGTTTCTGCAACTCAGAAAGGACAACAAACTGAAAATTAGAAAGGAGAAGATAAAGTATTTGAAAGAGTGTCCAGCCTCAAATATCTTGGCAATGTAATATATAAAGAAGGAAGGATTAGTGAATGTGTAACGGACAGAATACAAGTAGGGAACAGAGCATATGCAGCTAACCATCATATGCTAAAAAGCAAGATTATAGAGTTCTGCCAAAATACAAATATATAAAATGCTGATAAGACCAGTAGTAACATATGGATCTGAAACCTGGACCCTTACAAAATCTGATGAGAATTTGTTAAGGATTTTCGAAAAAAAATACTGCGGAAGATCTAAGGGCCGATCCAAGAGGGGGGAATCTGGAGAATTAGAAATAATGAAGAATTGAATAGATCCATAAATGGGGAGGAAATTGTGAAATTTATAAAAGATCAAAGTATAAGATGGCTGGGACATGTAAAGAGAATGGAAGTGGGAGCGATGCCAAGGAAGATGATGGAAGGAAGACTATTTATAAGAAGAAGAAAAGGAAGATCTCGCTTGAGATGGATGGATGATGTGGTAACAGACCTGAAAATAATGAAGATAAAGCAGTGGATGGAGAAGATAAAAGACAGAAAGAAATGGAGACTGATTGTTGAGGAGGCCAAGGCTCACCCAGGACTCTAGTGCCGAGAGGAAGGAATCACTATAATAATTGCTAACTTGTGGAATCCCACAGAGTAAAATCAGAATGACCAGTTTATATGTATTACAATTTAACTATTTTTATATATAATTTGATAACACAACAGGATGAATTCTGTCAGATTAGTAAGATAAACTAATTTATGTGCACCAAGGAATAAAGACATTGGCAATAATGGGTACAACCCCACATACTGTTAATCTTTGCATGCTCCACCTCATGGGAAGAGCCCCTTATATTTATCAGACAGAAGGCAGGTGGTCATACAGTGGTTGGAAAAATGTGGAGAAGAAAATATTTTGCACCTGCTTCCAATGGAGCCCTCATTCCTTAGTCCTCCAGCCCACACCTTAGTCACTATCCTGACAGAGATATTCCAGGCTCATTACATATAAGAAACAAATCTTAGCAGTATAACTGCAAGTTGGTAGGAGGTTTGAATTTATGTAATGGAGTCATGTAACCTATTTACATATCCTATGTTAAAAGCTTTATCGATAGGACAAACAAACAACTACTTACAATCCTCCAGAATTGTGGGCTGAATATAGCTCCCCAGTGTCTGCCAAAAACTTAACAAAAGCAGAAGAAAAACTAGCAGCTGTAGAAAATATGAAAGGGAATTTTGGGTCTTCTACTGAGCTGTTAAATTTATGTTCCAAGGCAGGTAGATCACTCACCATGTTCATCAATCTGAAACAACATCAAGGTGTCAGATTTCGGTTCATCACGAAAATCAGTGTTAAGTTTATTGTCTACTGTGATGTCACGCTCTAAATGTAAAATTCTCCTTATAACAGGCCAGGCAAAGCCAGAGGTGGGGGGGGGGGGGGGGGGGTGGGGGGATTCCTCTTTTTTTCTCCCCACCCCGGGGGGGGGGGGGGGGGGCCGCCGCGCCCCCCC
>Ga0136643_10018201_pt1 | contig 10588 bp, 5 predicted proteins | sample TergutLab28metaG_FD_96883 | JGI IMG/M metagenome (GOLD analysis project Ga0136643, IMG submission 96883) | Labiotermes labralis P1 segment gut microbial communities from Petit-Saut dam, French Guiana - Lab288 P1 (version 3) (version 3) | ecosystem: Host-associated > Arthropoda: Insects >... | reverse complement strand
GCGCTGTCCATTTAATATTTTGTTGTGTTTATAGTAATTTTTTTGTCTCGGGTTGTGTTGTGCTGCCGGGGGGGGGGGGGGGGGGGGGGGGGAGACGGTAATCTGAATTATCGCTGTATATCGGTGATAACGGTCGAATGCAAGAATATATCGAGCATTCTTCCCTCAAGGTTAAGTCTGTACGCAGACGAATTGCTGGAGGTCGTCGTCGGGTATTTCAGCGTAATAGAACAACTACTGGTCGTTTCCTGCATTTGTCAATGCTGGAATAGAAATGGGAGCGCATCAGCCATTAATTGAGTTGCAGGAGTCCGCATTGAATTCGTTAGACAGGAGACATTTTGTTAGTTACGATGTTTTGACATGAAATATTAATAAAGCCCACAGAGGTGAATGTTTGTGTAATGTTGTTCCTTTTATCATTGGTTTGAATAGGAGATACTTTATTGCCATTTTTTTTTTATTAGAGTAGCCTGTTAGGAAGGTACGGGAAAATTCGGGATGACTGGGATTTCACGCGATATATCATCGCCTGATGTCAGCTTATTTTGAGGAAACATGAATGCCATAAACAAAGGCGTAGAATCTTTCTGTTATATGTCAGTGATGAGGTTGGTTGAGAAGTGAAAGAAAAGGGAAATCCAAGGCCTGTAGTAGGTCTGTGTATGTGTGTTCGCCGTGGGTGATCGGTGTACATTCTTCAACATCGTGGTAGGTTTAAATATTTTGAAACATTGGTAGTGCGTATGAAATTGGTAACGGGCGTGAAAAATGGTAACCGGTGAAAATTTGGTAACGGGTGAAAATTGGTAACGAGTATGAAAATTGGAAACGAGTGTGAAAATTAGTGAACTTGGAAATTAAAGGCATGGTGAGGTCGGGAGCTGTCTGCGAACATTTATTTCAGTGTAATGTCTTTTCCGTTTTCCGCATGCAGGTGTATATTGAAATCATCACAGTTGGGTTTACTTATTTTATGAGCGTCAAAACTTGGTCTCTGACGTTAAGGGGAAAAGGTCAGAAATATCGCGGAACATGAAACTGGGCAGAACAGTTTGATCTAGGGCTGAAGAAGAAATAGGGGAATGGACAAAAAGTTGCGAAATGAAAAGCTTCATAGTTCATAGTGTGCGTCAGGTATCGTCATAGTCATCGTGTCGGTGGGGGTGAGCTGGGTGGGTTTTGGCGGAGAAACCGGGAGGGAAGGCGCAGCTTGGAAGACGTTGTCGTAACTACAAAGATAATGTTAAAATGTGGCCTAAAGAAGTGCGGTGTACTTGGAGTGGATTTATCCGGGCAGGGTTATGTAAATTTGTTTTTTTGCGTAAGGTGGTGAGTTTGTCGAACAGCTGCGCGGCTGTCAGGTTCTGAAGAATTATTCTACTATAAGGTGTAGGTTGGTTGGTTGATTGGTTAGTTGGTTAGTTTTAGGAAGAGACGTACTTAGACTGTCTTCCATTAAAGGTTATTGCAATATTATAACTACACGATTGTATTTAATGTACGTCTTCAACATTTGAGCAATTTAATGAATAAGAGGAAGTATTTACTAACAGAGTCAGCTTGTCGTCATTCTTAAGTGTAAGATACAAAATCCAGAATATGGGGCCCTGCGCCCGCTAGCAGCAGGTTTTGTAGTTCGCATCCATTGTATTTGTGGGCTGGTATAGCACAGTCGTTATACCGACACGTTACAGGCTGGACGGTCCGGGGATCGAATCCCGGTGGGGAGCTAGATATTCCGTACCCGTCCAGACCGGCCCTGGGGCCCACCCAGCCGCCTCTACATTGGGTACTGGGTCATTCCCGGGGATAAAGCGGCCGGGCCGTGGCGCTGACTACCCCCCATCTAGCACCGAGGTTAAAGTAAGAGTACAGCCTACCTTTCTCCCCCTCTGGGCCTTCTTGGTCTATTGAAAGGGTGAACTTTACCCCTACCTTTATCCTTTGTACCTTTGTTGGCTAATGTCCCTCCTAAGCTGTGTTTACTGTCTTTTATTGTTATTTACAGCGACACTTCCCACTCTGTCTCTCTTCCAATTTTCCTAGTACTCCTACGTATGTATGTGTGTGTGTGTGTGTGTGTGTGTTTACATACCGGCGAATGTGCATATTGTGTGATGGCCTTAGTAAGTGTGAATGGTTGAACCTGACAGTGAGTATATTGCACATCTGCCGGATTATGTTGACATTGGGGTATGTGATTGTCATGGGTATGAACGTTGGTAGCATGTACATAATGAGTTTTTTTTCACGTTCGTAGGAATACTGTATTCTGTAGCATATCGCAGTTGATTGCACCAAACCTTGTACTACAATATTGGTATCTTCCCCCCTTCCTGTAGGATGTGTGTGTGTGTGTGTGTGTGTGGACGAAGATAATGATGCATTTAGTTCTCATAACTGAAATGTGCAAACTTTTCTCGGGCCTCATTTTCGACACCTCTGTAGGCTGCAGCAGTTTTGCTGCAACAGCATTACAGCCCATGTGTTGTTCTGCCTAATCGTCTTATATAACTTGTGTTTGTTGACAAACTGCCCTGTTCATGATTTATATTACAAATCTGTTAAATGTGTTTTTTTTTCTTTGAACGTTCAATGGCACTAAATTATGTAATGTGGCTTTTCTCTGTATTAATTTATCTCTTATTTAAATAGGTAAGTAGCGGTGTATGCTAAAACTATTGATTTTTCCCGCTCTTTTCGTCTTTAAATTTTCAGTAGCACGCAGCTCTGTTTGCGGTTTTTTTTTTCCTCACAGACCAGACCCTCAGCGTATATGACATACAGTTGTTAGCAATACAAAGATTCACTTTCACACAGTACCACATGTAATATATGCATGTATGCCGGCAGATGTCCGTGTTACTGTTTCGTTTTCTGTTACATGCTCTTTTTCCCGGACTTTTTAATGTTAAATAGCTACCAGGGTGTGTGTACATTCAGTGGATTTCTGCATTGGCCATAACTTATACAGGCGACCTAATTGGTTCCTGGACCACGGTCGAAAAGCGAGCCGTCGTAAGTCGAACCTTTATTTCCCATAAGCGCAGTGTTATAAATTGGGGCTTCGTTAACGGAAACCCATTTGCTGTCACTGATGACGAAATAAATGAAACTGAAGTAAAACGCATATTGTGTTTGCTCGTGCATTTATTGTGTAAGACAAACATTTGTTTCAAAATCGAAGCCAATAAAATGAAACTTTTTCAATGGGTATCACGAAGAATTAAATTGACGAAATTTCTTTTTCAGCGCTTTAGGTGAGGGGGCTTTATGGAAGGAATTCTGATAGGGAGGGCGCTGGGTCGTCTGAATCCTCAAAATTTTATCTTATTACAAGAGAGGGGGAAGACTACATTGGGGGGACTCAGTTGAAACCGTTGCTTTTGGGGGGTTTTTCCTGCACGTGCTGGCCATAAAACCGAGTTTTATTCGTTACGCTGGGGTCTACAGTTAAAAGGCTGAAAAAGCGGGGGGTCGCAAGTCGTGTCAAATGTCTGTAGGAGAGGGGGAGGGGGGGGACTGTATGTAAAAACAAGAGAACCAGAGACGAGTAATGTGAGATATTGCCCAATCTACATTTCTGTGTTATACCAGATTGAAGACGAATATTCATTTGTTGGCATTTCGGTAATCGCCACTTCTTTTCGTAAACATGCGTTTTTGTATATGTTTTACGGGAATTTGCTGTTGTTCATTCTGCACAGTTGAAGTGGTGTACGGTTTGCTGTGTGTACTGCGAGGGAGAGGTGACGGTGGCAGCAGATCTGCTGTGCCCGTGGCACGGAGCCAGAACTGGGCTGGCACCGTCCGCCAGGCATTGGACCAGCCAGCACCAGATTCCCCTCCGTCACGTAGCCGAAGTCTTTGCTGTGATTACGCTGTAACACTGACCGCGAAGGGGAGAAATGTTACTTTCTGTTTCCTGTATCATACTGCGAACTTAACAGATAGTAGACTCGAAGTAATCTTGCTGGTATGTACGATACATTTAGGAACTTGAACTTCATCCAGTGGCATGGAAAATTTCGCTCTGCCTCACAGAAAACTGTCACCAGTTCGAGAGAGTAACTGGCTGATGGCGATGAGGGATATAACGAATATGTATTTTGATAATTACACCAAACATTTAATCGTAATCCATGAGTAAAATTCGTAGATTTTAATGCTAGGGGAGTTTGATGCTTTAATCAGTATGTATAAGGCATCAAAACGTTGTGTGAATAATGGGAGAGGGCTTGCATTATTTTCGAAATCATTATATCAGTCGTCTTCGTTACTGTGTTGCGGTTACTACATTTATTGGCGATATTATTAGAAGTTTGTTGTGTTTGACGCATGCCAATATACATATGTCACGGTACAACGGGATGGATCCCGTTAAAATCGTTACTGTAAGAGTAAACGTAATTTTTAAATTTGAGTGTTATTCCCTTTTTACAGTTTTGTCTCCTGTTCTTATTGATATTGACAAGGAAGACGACCTTAGAGGATTCGAAAACGGGTACTTGGTTTTTGTGGTTTGTTTAACGACGTCATTAGACTGTGTAGATTCGATTAATGGGATAATTAGTGAATAATTGACTGAAAATTATGTGGAAACGGTTGTATCGTAATTAGAGGTAGACCTGCTACCCCGTCTTTTGTGTGGAAGGTACTTAGGTCGAACCCCAGGGCATCAGATCTCCGGGTCCAAATTTATATACGAGATATGACAAACACAAAGGGTGCGTGCTGTCAACTTGATCGCGACGTTCGGTATGTGACGGGGATGCCAGCGGATACATTGTCGTGACAGCCTTCGGCAGTAAAGAACTGATCATTAAGTTAACGTAGTAGTTAGACATTAGTAATTAGTGGCTGGCTACGCACCAAGTAACAGCGTGCACTAATTAGAAAACAGTAAAACAGATCATTAAACGTACTTCATATTATGTGTCAACTCCTACATGTTTCGGCACCAAGGTACCGTCTTCAGGGCGTCAATTAAAAACGCGTATTTTAGGTGCTGGTCAACCTCAGTCGTAACAATTGAAAGTCTTAAAATATGGAATGCAAAATTATGCATGGTATGAAGAACATAAAAATTTCATTGTTCTTTATTAAAACAGCTGGTAGCTATTTTCTTCCACTGTGCCTTGAAAGTTCAGTGCAGTTATGTATGAAATTGTGACGTGGCCTGGTAGCTAAACCGTGCAATTTGTTGATTGTGTGTAATCATGCCTGTATATAATTTTGTACATAATCGGGTGAAAACCGGTAGCTTAGATAAGGCCCTCGCACACACCGCGGCGCGCGGGCCCCGCCATCAAACCGTACAATATACTGAGTTTGTTGTAAGTTTACATACAATAATGACAACAACAACTGCACACATATATACAAAAATTAGTTTATACATGCAGTAGACTCATGCATATTTTTGGCTATGTGGCCGTCTTCATGGATGTAAAATTCGAAGATCGGGTCCGTTAAACCTGACAACAAAAAGAAATTAAAAGTTCTGATGTTTTGCTGACCGTGCATCTCAGTATAATCCAAATAATTAACCAACTTGGTGCACAGTCCTTTTTATAATAAGTTTATTAAATGCCTCTACATGTTTCGAGCACTATGTGCCCATCATCAGGAGGTCAAAATTGTATTATACAGCATCTGGTATCATCATACCTGTAGGTGGCCGTCCCTGCCACCTATACGTGTGATGATACCAGATGCTGTGTAATACAATTTTGACCTCCTCATGATGGGCACATAGTGCTCGAAACATGTAGAGGCATTTAATAAACTTATTGTAAAACAAGATTTTATACATCGAGTTGGTTAATTGAGAGGATTAGAAACTAAAAGTTTACAAAAATGTAAAATATGTCAGAACCAATGCAAAGGTGTAATTACAATCGTTTGAGCCAGTGGTTTAAATAATGCTTAAATGTGTGAGAGTGTTGATGTTAGTTGGATGGTGTACGTAGACGATTCAGTTAGCAGTTCACCATCCGAGAGAAGTTACTGTCTTGTGGAGTGTACGGTCAACCGCACTGTACTGTGCGGGTTCTTTCGGTCTGGATTCCGTGTTTCTGACAGAAGGCAGCAATCTGGATCCATGTTACGTTATCTCGGAGTAAAGGGGGATAAATTTGAGCTTAGAATAGGACACGAAAACCCACAGGGGGAGTAGAGGTATAGCTCTATTCTTTTTTTAACCTCGGCGCTTGATGGGATGGATGGTCAACGCTACGCCCCGGCCGCTTTACCCTCGGGAGAGACCCGGTACCCATTGTATAGTGGGCTGGGTTGGTGCCAGGGCCGGTCTGGACAGGTGCAGAAAATTACGCCTCCCACCAGAATTCGATCCCCGACCGTCTAGCCCATAGCGAGTCGCTGTACCAACTGAGCTATCCCGGGAGTAACTTCTGTAATAATTATTAGGGTTCTTTGATTATAGAGTCTGGGATCGACTCTGCCTCTAACAGAAATGAGTGTCAGATATATCTCCCGGGCGGTGAAGGCGGTCGGTGCGTAGGACTGACAGCCGCGCCACCTTCGTGTGTAGAATGTCTACATATTCTGGGAACCTTAACATACTGAAACCGTTTGGACCTGTCCACGCCTCTGTACGGATTGCTTTAGGTGTACCTTTGATTTATAGATTTGTGGACGCCTGGACTGATGGTGTACGCCTCTGGAGAAAACGTGTAGTTCCGTAGACCTCTGAGAGAAAAGAGCAAGGGTAGTGATTGTATTGACAGCTGGGAATTGGAACCCCCCTTACTTGAAAAATACTTTTTGCCCTACACTTCCGCATGGATCAGGTGAAAACCGATGCCTGTAATGAACTGAAGACGGATAATTTAATATAATTGATGCTCTAAAGAACGGCACAGGAATAGAATTGGTACAAAAAGAGATGGGCCGACGACGCTGAGTAGGCAGATGTTACTCTTTAAAGGTGAACGGGCGTCGTGGCTGCATAACACCCTTGATTTTTTTTTCGTGTTCTTCGTTTTAAAATCAGGGGTTTGAAGTACGTAGTCCCCGGCCATACTTGAGGGTTTTGAAATTTGAATTTGCGACGACGTTTTCTGGCGCGCTGGCAACGAAATGTTGTGGCAGTTCCCCCAGTTAGCGTCGTGTTTCAGTTTGTGCGTGCGTCTTTCATCATTAGCTACCCTGGAAACGCTAAACGGATTTTCGTGTGCTTTGGTAGTGGGCACTGTCGCTAAAATTTGTCCGACATATTCCGATTTTAGTTAAAATTTATCAATAATAAAGGTCCCTTTGAAGAGGACTTAATGAATTTCTGCACACGTCTCTGGAGTGTAACTGGTTAATCATTTAAAGTTTATTTTAGACACCCCATTTTGACACTTACAAAGAAGGTAATATATAAACCGCCAGTCACAATACACTTCATAGATTTTTTAAATTTCGAACATACAACATGTTTCGGCCCCAAAGGACCATCGTCAGCTATCCTCTAAAAATACTCGGAGAAAAATTAATGTGAAGATTGTATTAAGAACAACTTCTTATTCGTTTACAAATCATAAAATTCCCGATGCAGTTTATTTAAAACAACTGGAGCTCACGTTAAAAGTGTATAGTCTGTTTTATTGTAATTAGAAATTTAAAACTGTAGTCTTGCAAGCCATCGGTTGTTTATGCGTATTTTTCTTGGTGATGTTGGGTGTTGTTATGGGATGTTGTTTTGGGGTGTTCTTAGACGCATTACGACGTTCTCTGGTTTCTAGTACGTACAATTTGAATTTTTTACTAATTTCTGAATAATTGGGGTGGGCCGGGTAGCTCAGTCGGTATAGCGACTGACGAGCTGGACGGTCCGGGATCGAATCCTGGGGGACGAGATTTTCCGCCCGTCCAGACCGGCCCTGGGGCCAACCCAACCTCCTGTACAATGGGTACCGGGTCTTTCCCGGAGGTAGAGTCGGCAGGGGCGTGGGGCTGACCCCCCACTCCCATATAGTGCCGAGGTCCTAGAAAGAGTTGAGCTATACCTCTACTCTTCCTAAGGGCCTTCGTGGCTTATAAAAAGAGTGAAAACCTACCTGAATAATTGGGCATGTTTCGGCGGCTAGTGTGCATAGAAGAAAGGCAGCGTCTGCACCGTACACAAGCTGGCGGTTTTGAGTGATGTGACAAACGCGTATTGGTGATTTTGGTAGAGCCTGATGAAAAACGGGGTGTATTATATTAACACGTGCATATTGTGTTGACCCTGACTGTCACGTGACTGGGTCGTGGCTTGTAGTAATTCATACTAACCTATTTGAAGAAATACGAGTCTGTGAAGCAGAAAAGACATGCTTTTTTAATTCTGCACGAAACACCCCCCCCCCCCTTTTCCCACAAACTACAACTCAGGGCCGAAACGTCACGGTGTCTAGTTACTTATTATTGTCAATATTCGAGGGGTCCCCAAATCGGGCGTCGATTTGGGCAAGTTGATTAGTTTCTCGAGTTGAATGTCGGTGTGTATAATTGGTTAAAACAGGCCACGACTGTCTCCTTGTTCATTCTTCTCATACGTTTTCATTAGTTTGCGATATGTCACTGTATCTCGATGTGACGTACTGTAACGTAAGGAATACACAAAGTGACAGGTAAAACCCGTTCTCTGAAAGTAACACGACGGAAACGTCTGGGCCAACGGGTGTTTCCGGAAACATGGTCGAAGAGAATTCGCAAGAAGTGATAGAATTGCGACGGTCAGAACGACCGCGCTGTGTCGCCTGTACTCCTTTTTTGCCCCTTTAACAGTAGGTCGCTGGTTCGATCCCACTCGGGGCAGGGATAGATGGATGCGTTTTTGGGCATTTTTGTTGTCCTGTGTAGGTACAGATATTGCGACGGGCCGGTGCCCCCTCCAAGGAGCGTTACCACATGTCTACAAAACCAGACTGATAAACCCGGAAAACTGGAGGTCTTGCCCTCCGTTGGTCTGTAGCGACTTGGAGCATGCGTGGTAAACATTTATGTTTTTTTTTTTGTTAAGTGACATAAAAAAAGCCGTGTAATTTTTTTATTTCGGCGCGGTTTTGAGTGGGTCATGTTGATTGGACGAACAAATAGAAGGATGGGAACGCAATGCGGGCGAATCTATTTGTGGCCCCCCCCCCCATTTTTGGCATATCCGCTGCCCTGTTTCACGCTTCGTTATGTGATTAGTCCAATATCGGCGACGCATTTGCCCAGTAATTCCTTCATACGCTTACCCATTCATAGTCGAGATTTATTAATTATGAGAAGATAGCGATTTTTCCCAAAACAATTCGGTTTTCGTAATGGCGATGTAGTCTGTTTTCAGTGAGGCTGCAACTGAATTTCTGAATTTACGTGTTTAGATGAACTAAACGCTTCAGAGGGGTGAACTTCTATAGAGTAGCATTCTCTTGGCTGCGATGTGAAGCCCCATCCGTCCAGATGTGTCGTGTACATGCTGCAAGTTGTTCTGTGACCTGAGTGTACGGCAGCACGTGCTCTGAGCTATCTTTAGCACGCGCCCCCTTCCAGCATCTGTTGCTTGCAGCATCCTGTGTGACGACATGTCCAGCCAGCTCTCACCTGGAAGAGAAGCCGACACGTTGCTGTTACTCTGCGGTCCCAGTAAGCACTGCATTTCGAGGACTAAGCCGATGTTTGTGGGTGAGCTTCCTTCCTCATTCGTATCCGATTTACCGATAAACCGGACATTTGAACATCGAATCATCAGCGTCAGAACTAAAGACATTCTTAATCAGATACACTTCTGGTTAAAGGACGTTGCTACTTCCTGAATAGTGATTTGAAACGTACATATAATTTTCTGTTTTGTCTTCTCAGAATGCCTGGATGAAATTAATAGAAATATTGTAAACTACAGTAGAACTCCACTTATCGGGATTGATCGGGACGGCGAGCCATCCGGATATGCGGAAAATCCGGATAATTGGATTTTTCTTTGAAAATGGGCTACATTGGCTGTACTAGATTCTGCTGTTACTATTTACAGTATATCTGCGTCTAAATATTTCTACCACGCCCGATTTGAAGTTCTAGAGACCATAACACTGCACTGTACTTGATCCGATAACCGGTAATTTCAAGGCCATTAGTTTTGTAGAGTCCTCGACAAATTTACCAAAGGGCCAATCCGATCCGGATGAATGATGATCCGGATAACCAGCGTCCGGATAAGTGAAGTTCTACTCTAAATAACGCAGTATCATGACCACCCTGTTCTAAATATGTTGCCCGGCGATCAAAATATTCCGCCTTTTATCCCTCTACATGTCAGTGACAGCCAATCAATTCATGCCACCCGAACGGACAGACGCCCCGCAACCGTCAAACTACGCTAGGGGCTTGAGGTCGTAATACACCTTTAGTACGCCGAATATTCTGTGTAACGTAAATGCGTTTTACAGAGTACCAGCAATAAAAGGCCTCACGCTTGATCTGGTGCCCTTTGGGGGGGGGGGGGGGGTGGGGGGGGGGGGGGGGGTTTTGGGAGGGGTTTGCCCCGGTTGTTTTGAAACGCTGTTTGGGGTTTTTTTGTCTTCCCCCCCCCAAAGTAAAACCTTTCTTT
>Ga0136643_10018199_pt1 | contig 10588 bp, 5 predicted proteins | sample TergutLab28metaG_FD_96883 | JGI IMG/M metagenome (GOLD analysis project Ga0136643, IMG submission 96883) | Labiotermes labralis P1 segment gut microbial communities from Petit-Saut dam, French Guiana - Lab288 P1 (version 3) (version 3) | ecosystem: Host-associated > Arthropoda: Insects >... | reverse complement strand
CGGAAGCCTCAAGCGGGGGAAAAAGCCGTTTATGTACGGATTGTCATCCGCATAAACGGCGTTTTCCCTCCGCTTGAGTCTCCCGTGCGCCTGCACAGGCGCCAAAACCGGCTCTTACCCGCCCGCGCTATATCTTTGCAAAAGGGATAGATAAAATACATCATACATCCTAATGCCTGAAGCAAAATTACCAAAATCCATGACTCGGGTATAGCAAGAGAAGGTATAAGCGAATTTCACCGCTTACGTAGGCGCTGAACAGACTCCGGCGTCGGAAAAACGCTGTTTATGCGGATGGCAATCCGTGATAAACGGCTTTTTTCCCGCTGGAGGCTGTTCAGCATCAGCCGGAGTACGCGGTGAAATTCGCTTATACCTTCTCTTGCGGGGCTTTGTTTAAATTCCGTTTCAAATTAGACTGATACCGATCCCAAATTAAAACCTGTCTGACAGAGCGGCGGCTTGAAACGCGAAATAAGCGTTTCAAGTGGTTTTGCCGCGATAGGCAGATAGGATTTTAATTGGAATCGGTATGACGTGCTTTATTGGTTTTATTGGGAAAAATATCTTGACATGGATTTACAAAAATGTTACAACTTCGACAGATCAATTTGCCATATAAACTAAATACTTTATGGGGAATAATGTGCCTCGGAGGGGAAATAATCCATGCTAAGTCGAATTGCTCGCAAGTTGAAAACAGTTGTACTCTTTCTTTTGATTTTGGGGATGATAGCACCTATAGCCGCCCTAGCTGCGCCGCCTTATGATGAAGGCGCGCGCTGGCATGATTTGCCTGTGATAGAGCCGCTGGATATTGACTGGAGTCAGTTTCCGGAGCTGCAAGAAGTTATGGAAATGCATAATATGCCTTCTCTCTTTGATGACTTGAGAGGCCTTGAGGGGCTAGATGCCCATGAAGTGATGGAGGCATTGGCGGCGCTTTCTGCTGAGGAGCAGACTGTGGCTGTAGAGTCATTGTATCGGTTGCAGAACGAGCTTAGTGAGCCGGATCCCGAAGTCTTGACGGAGCTTATGCGGCAGCAGATGGAGACTTGGACGCAGGATAGCCGATTGCACCGGATGGCAGAGTTTACATTATTGATAAATAGTGGGGGGCGATTCTCCCAGCTGGATGCTGATGATCAAGACTTAATTTTCAACCAGTTGAATATTGCACATGAAGCCCGCAGTATAGGCGGCTTGCTTTTTGCGACTATGGAAGGCGATGGCTATACCCTAGCCGATAGTGTGGAGCTTATCCGGATTATGGGTAGCGGGCTATTTGGGTATGCGGAAGCCCAAACAATCCTGACGATGCTGCCGTCCAGCCGCGAACGTATGGCAGAGATTACCCGGTTTGAGCAGTTTGCTCAGTTGTTTGATATTGACCATGAGGTTGATGCACGGCGGTTGGTAAGCAGGCCTGGAGAAACTGAGGGTAGGACCCTTGGCGGGATTAATCTGTTTATGACATCAGGCAGCTTGGATGACGAGTTTAGCTTTGTGGATGCATTGCAATCAGAAGGATGGGAACGCACAACAGAGCTGCCGCCTGAGATTGATATTGCCGCCCCGGAAGAGGATGTTCTTATTCCAGAACTGGAAGCAGAGGAAGCCCCAGAGCCGGAAGAATATCTGCCGGAAATAGAGATGATTCCGGATTATGATGAATCGGATGACGCAATAGGCTTAGAATCATTGCCTCAGATGCCAGAGGCCTATGACCTCAATGGATATGATGAACTAGAGTTATTAGAGCATGAATATTATCTTCATGATGTAGCCATGCAAGATTATGAGCTTGAGCTGCATGAGAATTATGAGATATTGCAAGAACTTGAAGAAGGGGAAGAAGAGGCTGAAGACTATCCCCCAGTACCAGAAGAGTATCTTCCCGAGGAAGAGGAAGAAGAACATCTCCCGGAAGAGGAGATATACATTCCGGGACGTGACGAGTTATTACCAGAGATGGAAGCGTTGTTACCGGATTTACTAGATGCGCCCTATGCCCATGCTGTTAATACTGTATTTACCAGCGCTCAAGCCTTCAACGAAGCTCGGCGTATGTTCTTGGGCAACCACAGCGCTGCGGAAATCGAAGCCGCCTTTGCGCTGGGTGCAGCACTGCAAGCAGAGCCCCGTATGTTCTTGCTGCAACCAGGTATTTATCGCGCCTCAATGGAAACTTCCTTCGGTGACGCTGTATCCAGGGAAGCCCTAGCCGCTCGTCCAACAATGCTTGAAAGCAGGGAGACTCTTACCGAATATATGACATTTGAAGTCGCGGTTCCCGCAGCAAGCAGGGGCAACGAAATTCAAGCACACAATGAAAGGGGAGCAAGAGAAACCATTACCCTCCCCAGCCTGCCAATAATTACGCCTAATCGTTATGCCTTAGACAATGCCCTTCCTATCACTGTGGAAAACCGTCACACCGAAATAAGCCACCCATTTGATATTGACGCTGTAAACCTTAACTCCCGCGCCAGCAATGATGAACTGGCCGAAATCATGGCATATGGCGATGCAATAATGAGCCTAGGCCAAGAGCAAGTTCAAGCAATTGCCCCACTAAGCGAACCACAAAGACCCTTGGTAGTAAACCCCTTTACTATTGATTTCAGCGCCAGCGAATCTGTTTCTATAAACACCGGCGCGGCTATGTACCGTACTCATATCCTGAGCCTGCCAGGAAGAGGAGGTTTTGGGTTTAATCTGGATTTGCTATACAGCTCCGCAAGAGCAGACTACGAGACTCTGATCCTGATGGATGGCCAAATGCCACTTAGCGAGCCAATAGGGGTGGATGCTTTATCCGCAACTAAATCCCAGGCTGCAACCTACCACGCAAATCTATTCGAAACCAATTGGTTTTATATCGATGGCCGTTTATTAGGCTCAAACACTACCTTTACCAGAAATAGAACCTGGATATCATCCGACGAAGCCCAAGCAGGGCTTGAGGATGCTACTGGCTATTCATGGGATTATGTGACTATCGACTCTCAGCCCATACAAGTGCTGACCCAGCGATGGGCAGATACTTGGCAAAGTAGTGAATTGGTCGCTTCTGATGCTGTTTCTCCTGCATATATCCCTATAATGCCGCTGTTTAACTCAGCACTTCCCCGCCGCAATCTTCATGGTTTAGGTGCTGGCTGGATTTTTGACCTGCCATATATTTTGGATCATGTGCTATATGTACCTGGCAGAGGTTCTTTTGCCCTCAATGGCAATACGATTGTAGGCTATACCCTAAATGATATGACATTGCGTAATTATCAGGGTTATTTCGGAGGTCTATGGTCTGACAGGCGGCTAGATTTCCATAACGGGACATCATACTTTTTCAATGGACAGCATGTTATTGCTATGAGGGATAGATTTGGCAATACTATTAGATTTTACTACACATACACCCAACACTTTCAACAGCCTCATTTTCATCCCGAGAGAGTGTTATCACAGATTATAGATTCTGCGGGGCAACGTATACAGTTTAGTCATACTATCCATGATCATAATCATCGCTCAATTACAATAACCGCACCTGACAACACCACCTATGTAATAAATATGCAACGAGTATACGAAGACTTTGTTGTTTCAAGTATCCGTAATCAGGTGGGAACTACAACTACCTTTAATCATCATGTTGCTAGTTTTCGCTATGATTTTTACACTCCTGCCAACATTGGCGAAGCATGGAGTCGCACTGCGTTGCTGCACTGGGTAAACTACCCATCAGGCGGAAGACTAAATCTAGGGTACGCATATGCAATAGTTAATATGGGGATACATGGCTATCGACTTATATACAGAGTTAATGCTCGCGTACTACATGGCAACGGTCGGGAGTTTCTACGGACATATATAAGCTATGAAGGGGATCATACCGGACGTTCTGGAACCAATGGAAGAACTAATATAGACCGCCCAGAAGAGGGGTATTATTATACTGTAACCATTAGGCAAAATAATGGATTGCGTACGATTTATACCTTTAACCATCGACATTTAAATACACAGCAGCGCACATACACCATTCAGGATGTATTCTTATCAGCAAGAACAATGAGATACAATGATGACAGGCTACCAATATATATTAGGTCATACCTATCCCATTATCCCTTCCAGCGTGTAACACAAGAAATATTTGAGTACAACAGGTATGGCCAGATAACAATGGCGCTAAGTCCATTGGCTATGGGCAATAGAAGCCTGGTGAGATATCAGACAATATTCGAGTATGACAGCGAGTTTGGGCTTCAAACCCGCAGAATATTTATGACAGATGCCCATACCACCATCATTGAGGAGAATATCCTTTCAGGTGATAGAAGACAGGTTATCAGATCATATATCACTCAGAATAATGCTAGACTGTCACGAACGGATTTCTTCCATGATCAGTTTGGCAATGTAACAGAGATTAGGGCGTTTCCAAATAGTAATAGCAATGCATTTTATAGCACATTCTTCTTCTATCCTAACGGACTCTCCTTGCCATATAGGATTATGCAAACTAATGTCCGTGACACATTTGGAAACTTAGCAGCAGGCACGGGCATTATTGAGCGTGGCTTTATGTACGATGTAATGGGGCGAGTAATACTTGAGACTGACCCAAATAGCTATCCTACCACGTTTCAATATGATGGCATTGGCCGAGTAACTAGGATCGAACACCCAGACGGTGGCATCGAAACCTTCACTTATACCGTTAATAGTTGGCAGAATACTATATATCGTCGGACTGTACTAGGCGCAATATATGTATATCGGTATGATGCCCTCGGCAATCTTATACATGTAGATGACCCATTCGGAAACAGAATATTAACAAATCATTATGACAATCGCATACGCATAGTCGACACTTTTGGCAACAGATATATATTGCGCAGACAATATGTCTATGATTTACATGACCGTGTAGTTCAAGAGCAATTTTTATGGTTTCACAGTGTAATTGGACGCGTTACAACCCACTATCATGATATTTATGACCCCCAACTAAACTCACGGATTGTTACCATTCAAGAGGGCACTTCTACTGATGCACCTAGCATCTGGACATTTGTGCAGCATGATAGATTTGGACGTTTAACTCAAGAAGGAACAATAGGCGGCCAGATTTTTACCTATGATAACGATATAATAGGGCGCGTTATAAGAGAACGTTCACTAGGCATAGATAATACGTTTACCCATAATATCCACGGAGTAACATCTATTAGAAATGTCAATGGTCACACGGCAAACAACGAATTCGATCACATGGGGCGGATTATAAGAAGTTTTTGTTTTAGAGGATTTTATCAGCGCTTTGTATATGACGCCCTAGGCAGACTTATTCGCCATTACGAGCCAATGTTTGCACATGCCAATGGCACATCACATCATACTGTCACGACATATATGTACGACAGAAACGGCAACCTTGCCCGCACAGCTACTTTAATAAATGATCAATTCCACTCACAACAATGGGCAGAAACAATTAACATCTTCCGTTATAATAGACTAATGTCAACGATCACTGGCGATTTTAGTGGAAACGCAATTACAACGGGATACACTTACGACTTAGCTGGCAATATATTAACCCACAGTATTTTCGGTCATATTGTATCAAGTTTCACTTACGATCAAAGGGGTCGGTTAATCCGTGAAACAGATGCCCTTGGCAATACACAGACTTTCACATATGATCCAAACTCACTTTTGATACAACGTACTGATAGAAATGGTGTGGTTTTTAGTTATACCTATAATGGCATGGGACAAAATGATTCCATTCGTATTGATAATGGCACCGGGAATATTGTTGAGGTGTTGACCTTTTATAATTTTAACAGATCCGTGCTATCACGTGGACTTATATTTGAATTCTTTTTTAATTTCACAGCTGAGGTGTTTTCCTACGATGCTCAAGGGCGCGTTATCCGTCGAACGGAGCAGAGCAGCAGCCTTGGCTCAGGGGCAGTTATCCATACGTACTCATACAATGAAGCCAATAATATAACTCAGTTTGTAACAACAGTAGATGGAGCGCCACAAACATGGCAATTTATTGAATATGACATAGCCCAACGCCCCTCACGCGTTTCAGATGTCTGGCACGGCACATTAGCAACGTACGCTTACGACGCTAATGGAAACCGTATTCGTTCAACTACACGCTATGGCACCGTTTCAGAATATACCTTCAATCCCGGCAACTTAGTAACAAGAGTGGTGAATAGACATGGAGACACTATATTATCCCAATTCGACTATACCTACTTCTTTGATGGCAATGTGCATACAGTAACCGAGCAATTCCAGGAAACCGCAAGAAATCGTACAGTCACCTACTCATATGACTTAGCAAGGAGGCTGACCAGTGAAGAAACAACTGGCCATGGTGCTGGTGTAAGAGTCTTCACTTTTGATACCCGAGGTAATCGTGCGTCTATGATTGTACGTGGACAGCAAAACTATACAGTAAATTACACTTATGATGCTAACAATCGCCTAATAAGAGAAGTCCGCACAGGTGATGGTGCGCAGACAAGCACCTTCACCTATGACCGTAACGGTAACCAGCTAACCCGTACCACCGGCAATACAGTAGAAACCAGGACATATAACGTTTTCAATCAGCTAACGCGAGTAACCCGCCCGGGTTTAAACGCGGAATATTCTTATCGGGTTGATGGATTACGCCATAGGCGTGATGTTAATGGCTGGCGGACATACCAAATCTGGAATCAAGGGCAATTGACCCTGGAGCTTAACGCCAACCGCCAAGTAATAAATATGTATTATGTAGCTCTAGTTGCCAACCACCGCATAAGAAGCCGCCATCATAACTTCTACCTTTTCAACGCCCGCGGGGATGTAGTGCAAAGGGTAGATGGGCATGGGAATGTGCTTCATACCTATCAATACGATGCATTTGGTAATAGTGTATTCGAATTGAGGGATTATGAACCGTTTAGTGATAATCCTTTCCGCTTCGCTGGAGAATTTTATGATTGGGAGACTGGGGAGTACTATCTTCGAGCTAGGAGCTACAACCCCCGATTAGGAAGATTTACTCAACCAGACCCATTCTGGAATGTTGGTAATATGCAAAGCAGTAATGCTGCTGTTTTGCAGAGTGCTAATTTATATGTATATACCGTTAATAATCCTGTGCGGTGGGTTGATCCGTCTGGCTTAGCCAAAGAACCTACATTTAAATCTATCCATGGCGGTAGCGGTGGGGTAGTACTCGGAATGGGCGCACTAATGGCCGTGAATTCTATGACGCGTGGCCATGAAAGTATGGCCGCAAGGGCCGCCGCTGCTACCGATACTATTGCTGCTGCTGTTGTTGATTCTGGTAGAAATGCCGCTAGAGCTTTAACCAATTTATATCGGGCTGTAACTGATGTTATTGCTAGGCCTTCTCCGCCTGAGGCTTTGCCTGATATTGGGGCTGCTGGGTCTAGCACTGTTACTGCTATCGCAACAACAGAGCAAGAAATGTTAGCAGCAATGGGAGATATTTTAGAAAGAACCGGCACAAGAGACGAGCATGGAAGAGAGTATAGGTTTTTCACTGCATATATTCATGAAAGCTGGGGAGGCGTAGTACCAAAAGTCCCATTAACTCTTTATGACGCGAGAAATTATATACTGAGCATAAATGCTAGTTTGCGCAATCAAGGAGTTTTTGCATTCTCTCATGCTGATGCGGTACTCTTAACTATCATGCTGGGAGGGCCACATATAACCCTTGATTTTCCGGACGGACGACCTGCACATCGGGATGGAGGCGGTGGCCCAGGTTTCTTTATGCACTTCAATCCAAATGATGCGCCACACACGCACATATGGTTTCTTTGGTGATAAGTTTTATGTATACTTTATTTTGAACACATGACGATACACAAATATAAGAGATAAAGCGCGGACTATGTACGCGCTTTATCTCTTAAAGCATAGGAGATTAACAGATGAGTTATATGACCTATATATCATTTCCGCAAAAATTTGCCCCCCATCCTTTGTCAGAGTATGAGCAAAGAGAAAAAAGTGCTGGATTATATCACTATACTTGTATGAATTTAAGGGACGTCTATGTATATTGGCCTTTTAACTCAGATATTGAATCTAGTAGCTGCATAACATTTACTGACAAATATAGTGCCTCCTTTAAGGATTGCTTTATTAACCCATTTATATATGTGCTATATCAAGGTGTAATGCCTGGCTACCTTGAGCGGCTTCACGCACTCTTCCAAACATCAGACAATGAGATAAACGCACAAGAGCACACAAGGAAACTAACGAAAAAACTAAATGAGGAGTGTAGCGCATGGATGCGTCAATTGTTGCACGATTCCTTGCACCACATACTATCTACTGGTGACTTTGTAGAGATATACACAGTTTGGTTTGATGGATCAGACACAAAAATGGATTTCGGCCCGCCAGCAATAGAACATATTATCACTTTAGATGATGTATTAACTCAAACGAATCTACTCGAATTGATGAACAGACATAAACTGACAATCTCTAAAAAGTAAAATATATAGTTAAAAGTCATATTTGAAAAATTATCTTGATGTAAGAAACTATAATCCCGCCTGGGGAGGCGTACCCAACCAGACCCATTCTGGAATGTTGGTAATATGCAAAGCAGTAATGCTGCTGTTTTGCAGAGTGCTAATTTATATGTATATACTGTTAATAACCCTGTGCGGTGGGTTGACCCGTCTGGATTGGTTAAAAAACCGTCATTGCAATCTGCTCTTGGCCCTGCCGAAATTGGCGGTGGCGGCAGTGGTCGTACTATTGGAGGCGGTTCTGGCGGGGGCGTGTCAGTTGGTGGAGGAACCGTTAGTGGAGGCCGAAGCACTACTACCAACATAGTTACAGCAAGACCTGCCCCTGCTGCTCAGAGTGGAACTGGAGGTGGAGCTGGTACAGGCACCGCTACTCAACCGCGAGAAGTGGCACCTGCCGCTTCAGGCCAGTCTGGAGCTAGAAGTGGGGCTACACCAGGTGCCACCACCCAGCAGCGAGCGGTTGTGCCTGCGCCACAAGGTGGGGGGCCTGCGCCTCAAAACACTGTTCCAGTGTCTAGCATTGAAACCATTGCACCTAATGCAATGAAAGCATCTGAAGCAACTACTTTCTGGGATAGTTTTTTAGGCCCTAACACAACAAACTTGCACCCTCGAACACAATTACCAGACCTAAATAGGATTGTTTCAGCAGACGGATTGCGCTCAATTCGATTTGGAGCTCATGAAATGACAAGCATGGGAACTACAAAAGCGCACTTTCATTTTGAGGTATGGACATTTGATGCGTTAGGTAATGTAACTCAAGTGCGAAATACAATACAAAGACTACAGTAGTGAAAAGGATAGTTATAATGAAAATACATGTTAAAAGTGTGTTTAACAAATCCGTATATGGATATACAAGCTATGGAGCAATAAATGTGGATTGGAATGGAACTATTCCTGAAATAGAAAAGTGGTATGATATTGAACTAGATATAGATGAGCCACTTACTTGGGGTGCAAATATAGTTTCATCCATTACCCCAAATAACACGATAACCGTCCGAGACAATATGCTATTAATTTCAGGTATCCTTGAAACCATTCATCCGGACGGATACTCAGCACTAAGAATAGGGGAGAGTATAATCCCATTTCTTGCACAAGGAGATGCATTAACTTGTGGCAGCAATATAACACTAATTGCAAAATCAATAAAAGCTTTCCCAGAGGATTATTAATGGCTGGTATCATAGGTGCGGTTGTCACGCAATAAAGCTGGTCATTTAAAGCTCTTTACCCAGATGATTTTGTCATACAAAACTGAACACCAACACATTATTATACCAATTAACACCACCGACTCAAGGCGGGACATAGCAGCAAGCCTCTACACCTGCGGCGAAAGGAGATCAAGATGATAAAGATATCTGAAAAATCATTTTCACTTCTTAAAAGATGTATAGAGTCACGACAACCAGAATTGATTCCTCTTATTGAGTCTTATGTGAGCAGTGATTACTCAGATGCATTTTATAACGAGTTGAGGGAAATTGTTGGAGATGAACTTTGCACTTATGGGTTTCAAACTAATGATGAACCAAATGAGTATGGCTTAGAGCTTGAAGCACTGATTGATGAAATTGGGCGTTTATTCTTGTATAAAATACCTGAAGGTAACGTTGAGTGACAATCCAGTGAGATGGGATAGTAACAAAGAAGAGGAAGGAGTGGTTCTATGTCTTGTTATAAAAGGCAAGGAATCGCTCCTTATTTTGTTCAAATATAAGAGCCAATGACCTTCACCACAGCAGAACAACAAACGCTGACAGATATTCTAAATCTGGGATTAAGGTCAGCCAATCCTAGAGCTTAACACCAACCGTCAAGTAATAAATATGTACTATGTAACTCTAGTTGCCAACCACCGCATAAGAAGCCGCCATCATAACTTCTACCTTTTCAACGCCCGCGGGGATGTAGTGCAAAGGGTAGATGGGCATGGGAATGTGCTTCATACCTATCAATACGAT
>Ga0136643_10018198_pt1 | contig 10589 bp, 4 predicted proteins | sample TergutLab28metaG_FD_96883 | JGI IMG/M metagenome (GOLD analysis project Ga0136643, IMG submission 96883) | Labiotermes labralis P1 segment gut microbial communities from Petit-Saut dam, French Guiana - Lab288 P1 (version 3) (version 3) | ecosystem: Host-associated > Arthropoda: Insects >... | reverse complement strand
GCGTCTCCATGTTGTTGAAATCGCGCGCGTCGCCTGACATGCTTCCTATCAGCCTCTGTAACAAGAAAAGCCTTGCAATTCGGCATATGAACAGACCCCTCTTTTCAACGACACTATCGATTCTGTCCTAGGACATCGGGAGGTAGGTCGGGCTAAGGACTTATCATCACACCCTCGTATATACATACATACATACATACATACATACATACATACATACATACATACATACATACATACATACATACATACACAAATATAACACAATGTTGGTAATGTCAATATCCTGATATTGAGTCAATAAGATTCAGGTACTGAAGATCACAATAGAAACAATTTTTCTTATCTATAAATCGTTCAATTCAATATTTGTAATTTCCAGGTTCGTTGACCACTGTAACTTGAAGAAAATATTTACTTGTACTACAAATGTAGGTGACAAGTGTATCACAGAACTCCACGTTTTCATGTACATTTAACCCTTTCACCTACAGTGGTAACTACGTGTACCACCTACCTTAACAAATAACAAAACTGCATTTTGACTACAGAGGTTATGTTTTTCGTGTAATACTTCGAATAAACACCGATTACTTGGCTAAGCACCATTAGCAAATGGGTCTTTGAAGAGGGACTCTGTGTGTATGTTGTGAGGTACAGAGTGAATTACTTTTTATTATTTAGATGGGACACCTCATCTCTTATCACATAAATCGCGAGGGAAATCGATAGCACGGCCGATTTTACTCGATGTTTATATAAATTATTACGGCCTGTATACCAATCTGTAAGCCCAAGCTATGTCTCAGCCCGTCTTCTCCTCCTTTTCGTGCTTCAAAGATCGAGTTCTGTATCTTCTGTATCTTCTGTATCTTCTGTATCTTCTGCACAGCAGTGATGAAAAATAAATTTACATGTCTATCAATGTCCTCAGTTTATTTCACAAACCAAACATAAACTGTTACTTACACATAAACATTAAAAACGTCATGTTTCGGTACAAGCGTACCAACTTCAGGGAGAACAATACCAGTTTTGAATACCAACTTTAAAAATTACCGTTTTATGACAGAACCTGTCGGAATACGCAACCCACTCTTTAATTGTCTTCCTTTTGTACGCGCATCGGTTGGGAACTCTAGCATGAACTTCATGTTATAATGATGTCCTTGCTTAAGTTGACATCAAAAGAACAACACATTTTTACAGCAAGAGCCTCACTCATTAAATGGTGACATTCAAATTGGCAACACTTTGCTCTTATCTAACACATGCCTACATCCAGCTGTTCTTTCACCGACCTTCGTGGCCACAGACAGACACGGTTCAAATCCTCACGGAGTTGTATAATTGTTGAATATTTAATAAATCGACATCATCTTTCGCTGTTATTTAGTGTCAAATGAGACAAGATACGGCGACTGAGAACTGTGATCGAAACAGAAAGGACGAGCAAGCAGTTGTGGCTATTTGAGACACTATCCGTGAATTCGATTGTTGATATTTACGAAAAAGAAATGACTGGGTGTGAACTGGCAGAGATCGAATAAGGCACCCCGGGAAACCAGATGAGTAAGGGAACATCTATATTCATATAACTGTACAAAACGACAAGTGCCTTTATGAGTGTGAGGGTTCACCACCGTGGTCACACACTGACAATAGCTGTTCTGAACCGTTCACTGCAGGCAATTATTTCTTTATAGATATTCCTCTATAACTTCATCATATCTTTCCACAGGTTTTCAAAACTTTCTCCTATAATTTTCCAACAAATATTCTACGAATTTCTACTGGGAATATCCTGAAAACAAAGGCAGGAAGCTCTTCCGAAACTTTGGTACCTATATACCAATCTACACGGCGTCATGTTACAAATCACCGGAATATTCGATAACACCGACGACAGAACTTCAAACCTCGCATTTGGAATTTTTTGTATACGTCATGTACATCCTGTTCTCTATCTCCTTCCGATTTAAACATTCTCAAATATTGACGAATACCCCGAAGAACTTCAATATCTTATTTTCACCAATCCCTTGTTACTTGGTATTTCTTTGGAAAAGTTTGTAATTAAGTTTATTCAACTATGTCTGGTCCACTAGAAGTGGAATTTGTCTTATTTTACAAACGTATGCTCAACATTTTTGCAGCTTAACACATTTAAACTTTAGGAAACAAAAGTGCTGTGTAAAAATAGGAATAATATAGTCGTAATAATACAGTGGAAAAATTGGATTTTGGCCAGGGTACACAAAACACGCTATGTAGCTGGATTCAATAGGTCTGATTCTTCTTGGTCGACTTCTTTTCAGGAACACCACTGTTTTCTGGAATGTGACGCCATGCAGCCTGATACAAATTTTCCTCAGATATGAGGAATTTTCAGTCCCTATCTTTATGGCAGAGAAAATCATCTGCAGTCGGTCAAGACACAGCCCTTACTGCTTGAACATACTGACTTCATTAACTAAATGCGTATTATGAGAAGAAAATTAATGAATCGTGCAACCTATAAAAATTAATGCAATAGAAGCATACCCCAGGATTATCGCACTTTCCTCCTGCACACCTCACAAAATCGTGACTCTCTCATCCTCTCTGCTGATCCAACAAGCATTCAGACGTGTCTTACACTTCATTAGTGACTGCTTGGGGCAAAATTCCTCCTTGCTGTTCAGTTAAGCAGATTTTTGGAACATAACTTTGCTTTCTGTACGGTCAAACATGACGTTCCGATCTTACACATAAAAATTATGAATCAGATAAATAAAATATTAAACTTCATAGATATATAATGTTGATATGCATTTTTTCTAGATGCAACTGTATCGACAATGAACGACAGATATACTAATACTGAGAATACCTTGTGATACTGCAGTATGATTTATTGAAATTGTTAAGATTATAACCTAATTTGAATTATGGTTTATCAGTTGCAGCTTAATTTTAATTTTTCAGGACACGATTAATTAAAACACGAGAACACAAAACTTTCTCCCATATTTGAACCAATTTTGTTAATGCAAATAGCCCTCACATATTAACGACTTTTACGTTGGAGTGAAAATAGGTCGGAGAGAAACTACGGCATCTATTGGGGTCGTTATCCTTTTCTGTATAACATACATGAACAGGGAGCACTGATGAAGTGAAACTAACGGGGGATACTTAGAGAAACTAGAGAAACGTACCGCAGGATTACTTTTTTGTACCATAAATCCTAAACAGCTTGCGCTGGAAAATCGAATCAGAAGATAGCGGTAGTTGCTGGCCAGAGATTTCAGAAGCGAGCATTTTGCAATGACGGGCTGGAGAATGGAATCGCATCATTGAAGCGTAAAGGACGGAGCTAACAAAAAAAAAGGTCACACAGGGGCGTTGTATGGACTTTACGATGCGTAGAATCGTCCTGTGTTCGAATGTAATCAGTCACGTTACGTCTTTATCTTCGACTGAAAGCGAGTGTTGTGGTACAGATTCACATTGCGGTATTGCACGAAACGTAAGTACGAAGTCTCATTATTAAATCTGACTACATTCTTCCTTTATAAAGACGGTTTTAATAGCACATGTCATGCAGCACCGTGAAGGTAGCTAGTAAATGTAGAATTGTTACGGTGAAGAAAACATTCGTCTCCTATTTAACGTAGTATCCCTGATATTTTTCTGGAGAAACCGAGTCAAACACCGGATTCTGTGCTGAGACCAGAGTCCAGGATCTCTCGAACACACAGGGGTTACAGTAGATAATGTGCCGATGAGCTGAAAAGTTGTTTTTGGACAGTACCACTAGGACAATCGCGCAGAGAGACAGAAGAAGAATGTACATAGTGAATTATGTAACGGTGATACTTCGTGATGGCATTACGCTATATATATATTTAAATAAATAAATATATATATGTGTGTGTGTGTGTGTGTTTGCACACAAATTTTCGCTATTCACTATTCTTATGGATATTTAAAAACCAGAGAAGATATGATGCGACAGAAGAATGAGCTGGGGGCTAATATCCGGAAAGATCTGCGGGCTTGTACGCTGTTACGCAACCTGTTTACAACGAAACAGTCCTCATTCATCCTCATCTGCATGTTGCAGCACTAACAAGTGTATAGACATATGCGGTCAGTTACTATTAATCAGACCGGTTAACTGGTAAATTTTTTGAGCAGCTTATTATTTTCTGTAAGAGAGTAGTTGAGAAAGATTAAAGTAGAAAACTAGCGTGCAAAAGAATAAATGTATATAAGTGTTAATTTTTACTCAGGGGCTTAAGAGAACACTGTAAATGTGATGTTTTAATTATTCAATCAAGAAAGGCAGAGCTATAACATGTTCAGACATGGTGCTTATTTTATTAGATGTGTTTTGCCTAACCTTGAAGAGAGAGAAGGAAAAAAATGCTGGCTGTCTGTAAATCGGGAAGGATAAACACATGCTGGTTCTTTAATTGCAACACTTCATTATTATCCTCATCAATGGTTTCTTACAACAGACTTAAAACAGTCGACAAGTAATCACTTTTATTATTTTTGATTTCACATCGTGTTATATTGTTTGTAAACAAGCCAAATTTGGTGCAGCGTTGTGTGTGTGTGTGTGTGTGTGTGAGAGAGAGAGAGAGAGAGAGAGTGTACGTGTGTCGACACATTTTTATATTAACTCCCTGCGTAAGAAATGAAAACGGTGTCTTTGAGAAATTTCAGATATTGCAAGAATACACTAAATAGAGATACATTTTAAACAATTATCGGTGTACGTTGTAATTTCCGGATGTCGCTTATCTCTTACAAACACACAGAGTCATTTAAAGTCATCTGATTGTAGTCCTGGACTTCGGTTTGAAAACGTATTCTCCATACCCTCTCAAAGCATGGTTAAAATTACGTACTCATATAAGACAATACTACCAGCGCTAGCTACAGACATAATAGGAAATATTCTGAGACATTATAGTTTATAATTTCATGAAATTGAAAAATTAATTCAGTTTGTTTACCACTGTACTATTAGTAATATAGGATGTTGTACGCAACAGGAGAGCTTTATTTTAAACCTACTGGTGTCCCTGTTTTTCTACAGAACTTCAAACTTCACAACGCGATGGGGCATTTTGCAATGCAGTTGGTAACCCTGCTCATATGTTCTGGCCTGCATGCAGGGCAAAGTGCCAAAATCCTGGCTCTGCTAAATGTAGCATCACCAAGCCATAATATCTTCAATACGCCCTTGACCATTGCCCTTGCAGAGAGAGGACATCAGGTACTCTACCTTGCTCTGTTTGGTTCACAATAAGCTAATAATAGTAAATATTAGCCCAAAAGACACAGAGCGTAACATTTATCACAGCAACATGATTTACTGTATGCCTAATATTGGCAGGTGATGTATAAAAATCAGCTTTTTTCATCATCCATTTTAGATTCGTAAAACCAACTCTAACGAAACAACGGAAAGAGTGCAATATATGCAGTGACACTTGACACCTCAGTAAAACACCCTCGTCAGAAAATCTGAATTGTACCGAAACAATTTTTCTTAGCAATCTTTCAATAAGATATCAATCAAAGGGCTAAGAGTAAGCATTGTCCATTTTAAGAGGTTGGCATCACTGACTGTGAGAAAGATCAAAAGGCAGCGTGGCTATAGGTAACCACATAGGCACTGCAGCTTCTTCAAAATTTTGCAGTTGATAAATGGTTATATATTTATGACTCCAACATTTCTGCTTTAGATTTTATAGCAGTACTGCCAATTTGTATATCAAATTTCAATTGCAGATTTATTTAATACAATTCACATTAGGTTTCGGCGTGTTAAAAATATCGCATTAAATAGTTCTTTCTCTCTACTGAGGATCACATTAGTTAATCATGTCTAGAATTAAAGGACTCCACGAAGAAGATGCCTACAATTACCTGCCTACTTATGGTTGCGTGTTTAATTATTTTATACGTTTTCACTTCCCTGAGAATTTTAACTAAAGGTCTTAAATTAATTTTGGCAATTCAAAATGATAGAATGGGGAATGTAATAGAAAATGCCACTAAAATCTAAAGTTTGTGGGAGAAAATGTGAAAGAAGCAAACGAGACAAAAGACTGCGGCGAAATCAGACAGGTGGCAATATCTTTCGGAACGAAAATATGAACTATGAGAAAACAACTTAAAGGCGTAAATACCTAAAAAATGCATTCTTCTATGGAACATATTCTAAAGACACATGAAGTGACCGTCAAAATGTAACGTTTGGCGTTTCGCGTGTTTTCTTCCATTCTTCTAGCACACAACAAAAATCTACAGACCCACAAATTTCAAATGCAGTAATTTCACATCTTAAAAATAACAATAAGTTATTATGTAAAAGTCTGCAACAACAGATGGTTAATAATACTTTACAATTTAAGAAAAATTTCACCTGAATTTTTACAACGACCTTCGAAACCGCTTCTGTCGAGTTGCGACTGCCACTTTGCTGGGATGACTCGGAAAAATGTTCACTGGCAAAATGAAGCCAACGTTTGAAAACTACTGCCAGAATATGGAATGACATGGAAACAGTTGCAGCTTTGTTCTTGTTAGAGATAAACAAACTTCTGGTAAGCCAGTATAGACAAGCGCACAATACAGCGGGCCGAAAGGAACGGAAACGAAAGTCAAAATAACATCAAAATCTTGTTGTCCGAATTCTTCGTAGTAGGAACCCATTTCAGGTGCGAAGGATTGTTAGAAGGAGCTGCTTAAGACGCATACGTTGACTGCACACGAATTTTAAAACGAACGGGCATTAATAAATGTTACAAACAAATATGATATTTTTACACATTATCATTTTCACGAACAGAAGGGAAGTGACACGCAACGAACCGGTCGGAACTTTGTAGAAAAATATTTATGTCATTGCAGTTCTTTTTGATTGAGGACGATGCGGTGTAACTGCAGCCTGAATGGAGACCGCAGAAACGGGGTACTTCGGCTGTCTTCGGCGGAAGCGAAGTGCGCTGTACAGTTTCGATTATTGGTTCATATTCGAAAACCGATAGGCAGTAAAACGAAGGCACACAAAAATAATATCCGAAGTATTATCAATTTCGCCTCAAAAGAATGTGCTGCAAGGAAAGGAAAAGCAGATGAAGGAAACAAACGAGTAAAAATGCGAAGAATATTCCGGAAGCACAAAAAAAAAGTTTTTAAAAATTTTCAATATCAGGACACTTGGCAGTAACCAGGACGAAACTAGCATTTCAAGATACGGTTACCTTCCATGATTGTGACGAGATGTATGAATACCCTATAAATGAGTACCGTATCAAGCGACATGCGTGTCGAGAATGGTAGCATGCAGACTGTATTAGAAAGGAAATGACAATTATACCTGCGATCACCGTCATTGTTCACACTGTTGCATGACACTGTATGTATTCTTATCAAACACGATGTTTAAGAGTCGGAATTGATCATATCAGAGGCTGTGTAAACCTGTCGACATATTTCTGCGCTATTTAACTCATTGCAATGTGTCTCCAAATAAATTAATAATTATTTGCATGTAATTTTTCTAAAAGTACAAAGGCCCCTTGGTTATACAAAATGAAAAGTTAGTAAGTACTCTTAACCACTTTCACTCACACATATTAATGTATTTTCTACCTTCAGGGAATAAGACCATGTTTATTAACCACACAAACAAACAGAGAATGTTAATATTTATTTCTGAATGCTTATTTCTCTTAAAACAGAGCAGTAGGATATGGCAATTATGAACCATATAATAAACAGCTTTCCCTGAATATTGCACTGCATGTTAGTGTGACCGCGAAATTGGTCATTTCCGATTTACTTTTTCTAGAGTATTCAGATTAAACATTTTCCATAGTTCAAAAGTTAAAAGTTTAGTGTAAATTTCTTTGCAAAGGTTTGGTTACTCAGTTTAGTCTTCTTAAATTTGTTTCTGCACTTAGGTGACGGTAATAACCACAGAAGCTGAAAAGCGCCCTACACCCAACTTGAAGACTATTGTCATGGATATGGTGTATGATGCAAGCCGGGCTCTTCATGACTTTGAACTCTACGCTGAAACACCCCCTGTGGAAATGGTGTCCATTGGGTATGAATGGGGATGTTACACTTGCGAGGTAGAACTCCGGTCTGCGGGGGCACAACAGTTACTTAACTATTCATCAACGGAAAGGTTTGATCTCATAATTACAGAAACAGGTTGGGGAGATTGCTTCTATGGATTCATACATAAATTTGGATCTCCACCTGTCGTAGCAACTTCAGGAGCTGGCATCGTACCCTGGATTAGCCTCCTGAATGGAAACCCAGAAAACCCTTCATACATGCCAAACTACCTCCTGCCCTACACAAGTCACATGACTTTCCTTGAAAGGATCTACAATTTCGTCATCCACATAATCAGCATATCTTTATATCTGTACAGCTACATACCCAAGCAAGAAGCTATCGCTAGGAAATATTTCAAAGAAGACCTTCCTAATTTTATGGACGTATCGAAGAACATCAGTATTATTCTCGTGAACACATTAGTTGGACTGGACGATCCTCGGCCGTTGTTACCCAGTGTAATTCCAATTGGAGGGATGCATGTTGATGAGCAGCCTGATCCCCTACCTAAGGTATTGATCATTATACTCAGAAATTTAGTTAAGTTATCAAAAATCCTTTGCACATTATGTCCATGCCGTACTAGGCACTGCAGACGACATATTGCTCTGAAACACTTATCTTTACTGACAAATAACACAAATTCCAAAACATATTCACAGGAACAAGTCGAGGCACTTCTGCTTAGATTAACGTCGTAAACCCGCGTGTGGGACGTGAAGGTAAACAAATATATATATATAACTCCAGTGATATGGATATGATATGATATGTTATATGATATGATATGATACACTCGTATTTGTTAACTGCAGTGGGTTGACACCCGGTGGCAGCACTAAAGTACACATTTACACACAAACAATACATATAACAACACAATGACAAGAGAATATACAGAACAGAATATACATAACAATAAGAATACATAAAAATACATAATTTACAAAATTAAACAAAGGAATACAAAACATACAACCATAGACACAGTGATAACAAATGGAACCAAAAGAACATGAAAGAATGTGATAAACGAAAAAGTCACATAAGCAGAAAACTTTATATGATTTATATATCTTCTAATAATGTTAGATGCCCTGTTACTAAGACTTTCACTACACTTCACCCAACTAAATACCACTCCACTTCACTATACTTGTAGAAACTTCACTTCCTCTCATTTAAACTTCACCCAACTACACTTCTCTAAACTGTCATTTGGCTTAACCCCATTTAAATTTCCTACCGCTCCACTTCACCTCACATCACTACACTTCAACTCACTTCACTTCAATGCACTTTTAGACAATTTTCGCCACAATTATATTCCTTTCATTTCACCCAGTTTATAATTGCTTTCCTAACTCTGTTTCTAAAATTATTAGGTTTACAAGGGGAAAGTCCCTAATGCTTCTGCAGTTAGTTGGTTCCAAGTGTAGTCAGTTTTATGCTTGGTCCCACAGGCATAATATTGGTGCTGGTGAAGGTAACATTTCTCAAGGAAATCAAAGTACTGTCGACCATTCAAATCAGACACCTCGCATACCATTTCCTGATAAACTAAATTAGCGTGTGGCACTACATAAATTCAAAGTAAAGCTTACTGTTTATGCAAAAGTGTATAAAGAAAATTGTTTCTGCATTTCGAAAGCGTTTAAAAGTAATTTTTTCAGATGTCCGACTTTTTATATTCCTATAACAGGATTTGAAGTTATTCTTGGATGAGGCAAAGGACGGGTTTATCTTACTCAGCCTGGGTTCGAATATCCGGAGTGACCTGTTGAATTTAGAGAAGCGACAGGCGTTCCTGGGAGCTTTTTCTGAATTGTCCCAGCGGGTTTTATGGAAATTCGAATCGGATACACTTCCAGGACGGACATCTAACTTACGGATAGGCAAGTGGCTGCCTCAAAGCAGCATTCTAGGTAAGTAACATTTACGGTCTTATTTTTAAATTCTAGTGTAAAAGTAAGGAATTACTTGGAGAAGAGCCAAGAATTCCTGGAAGTGCGTATACTTTCCATCTTTAACACACACAAATAAGCTACCTACAAAGTCAACGACGAACTGGTAGCCAATTATTTACAAGACTTCTCAAGATTCATCAATTCTATAGACTTTCAAAAATTGACCTAATCTAGCACATGACCTCTTCATCATATTCACAGTGATATCTACAGAACTCTCTCCCTGTGGAAGAAACATATTCCGAAGAGAAAAACTTAGCTTACTTACTTACTTACTCCATGGTGCAGATTCCTTCTTGAGAAGCTAACTGGTTTGCAGCTAGTCAAGAAATTCCCCGCATTTCACGTAACCCGAAGGTTCATTACCGCACTCACAAGCATCTGCCACCTTTCTCTACCCTGGGCCAGCCCAATCCAGTCCATATACCCACATCCCACCTCCTGGAGATCCATCCTAATATTACCCACCCATTTACGCCTAGGTCT
>Ga0136643_10018196_pt1 | contig 10590 bp, 8 predicted proteins | sample TergutLab28metaG_FD_96883 | JGI IMG/M metagenome (GOLD analysis project Ga0136643, IMG submission 96883) | Labiotermes labralis P1 segment gut microbial communities from Petit-Saut dam, French Guiana - Lab288 P1 (version 3) (version 3) | ecosystem: Host-associated > Arthropoda: Insects >... | reverse complement strand
CACACACACACACAACAAACACATTCCATAAAATTAACGTAGAATTTCTTTGTCTTAAATTAGACAGTACGTAAATTAACCACCCGGCTTTTAAAGGGTCAACTACATTTACAAAAACAATTTTCATACAAGCTATCATCAAAGTAAAACCATGAATACATATAAGATTTTACTGCGTGGTGTGACGAACAATTACCGCGCTTGTTATATCGGTAGTGTTAGCAATTTAGCTGTCACACTGTAAGCAACAAAAAGTGCAGCTTAGTTGCTAAGTAAGTAACACACGAAGACATCTGTCAATATACTCACATGCAGCTGTGATTCGAGGTCCGTCTTTTGTGCCTGGAGCTTATTGGACTTCTCCTGGAATTCGGCAAGGCTACCCTTCTCTCCTTCCAGAGATGCCAGGAGGTCGGTCTTCTCTTGCAGCAGTTTGGCGTTGAGAGCTTCGACCTCCTTCCTCAGTTTCTCCTCACTCTCAAAGGCTGCCTGAGCTTTCGCTACTTTCTCCTCCAGTTTCTGCAGATCAGAGTCAGTAGGTTCTAGTGGGTCCATTGTTGCTGCTGTACACGTCAAAATAAGCTGAGGATAGGAAGAAGGGTCGACGGGGTTCGGAGGTAAGCGGTGTAATCCGGTCGGTCGCGAGCAACTGATTCACTCGCCTCGTGTCCCACCAACATACAGCTTTTGGAGGTTTCGCCTCAAAATGGGGACCTGGTGTGGGTTGGGTGCGCCTTGGCAACTTGTCAAATAAAATACTTATTCATACGCGAGGAGAAGGAACATGGGAGGGGTGAGCTTCATATATATATAGCTTCCCCCCCCCACCTTAAAAAATTGTGGATGCGGCATGTAAGTTAGGTAAGTTGGAAATTTCTGTAAGGCCACGAAAGAAATGATAATGATGTTATAGGCCAGAAATAGGTCGGTACGAACCTTCATCTCATCCTCTATGCGCGTGACGTTTAGCATAGGCTTCACCTTCTGCCACAGTTTCCACCATGGCCACAGGCGCAGCTGCATGTACTTGCGCAGGTTGCGCTGCACCACCTGGAGGGCAATCCTGCAAGAATACGACGGCGTTCATATGTCTCATTGGAATTAAACACGAGAAAGTTGTACAAAAATATTATTTGGATGATAGGCAAGGCGTGTGGCACATATGGGGATAAAAGATTTCAGTAGAGTTTTGAAGGGAAAACTGAAGGAAAAGAGACCACCCTTAAGACCTAGAAATGGAAGGAAATATATTAAATGGACTTTGATAAAATAAGGTGCGAGGGCGTGGGATAAATTAATCTGTCTGAGGATAGGAACAAGTTGTGGGCTGTTGTGAATACGATCATGAACCGCCGCGTAGTGTAGTGATGTTCTTTTGATTCTTTTTGTTTTATCGTTGTGTATACGGTTATACGTTTTGTATACGTTTGTTTAATTCTGTAAGTTATGTGTTCTTATTGTTATGTGTATGTGTTCTTTTTGTTTGTATGCTCTGTTCTGTACGATCAGTTTTCATCGTGCCAACTGGCATTCTCCAACTACCCTGACTGAGGGTTTTCCGTGCTTTTCCTAGCATTTTTTAAGACGAGGCACGGTCCGCACTCTTCCTAATTAGTGAATTGTGTTGTTCTATGTATTGTTTGTGTCGATTGTGTTGTTCTATGTATTGTTTTTTGTGTAAATGTGTACTGTACCGGGTGGCAACCCAATTACAGTTAAATACTGTATATCATATGTCATATCATATCATATATCATATACTGTGGGAGAGTTCTTGGCTAGCTGGGAAACTATCAGTTTCTGAACAAGGGCTGTGCTCCATGGAGCTAGTTAGTTACGGAAATGAATAAAGCCAGTGTTAAATGCACAGTACTAATATCACTGTGCGTCTTGCAATGAGGTATTACAGCAGGCTCTGTTTTCAAGCCTCTTGTACAGGAAGTACTAATGGCAACTGCCATACCACGAAATTCAGCCGAAGGGTTTGAATTGAATTTGATGTAATTTATTGTATCGACCAATCGCAGCTTCATAATGAACAATAAAATGTTCAGCAACTCAACTGTAATAAATAACGGATATTTAATTACATAATACTGCAATAATTATAAATGACATTTCGTAAATTCCCCGTCATAATTGGACTGTCCCTTACAGAATGTTGTTTCGTAATATGAGGTACATTATCCACGACAATTTAAATGGCCCCTAAAGGGGAGCAAATATCGATTATAGGCCGATAAGGAAGAAAGGAACCTTCGAGATAAAAGATCGCGAAGGAATTCTTACAGTACTGGTCATATCTTGCGTGGGAACTGTCTTCTAAAACATGTTATGTAAGGAAAGATAAAGCCAAGACAGAAGGAAAGAGAAGACGAGGAAGAAGACAAGCAACTATTGGACGTTCTTAAGGAAAAGAGAGGATACTGGAGATTGAAAGAGGAAGCACTAGATCGCACTGTGTGGAGAACTCTCTATGAAAGAGGCTGTGGACCTGTCGTAAAACAGACTAGCAGTAAGATATACTGTGTACAGTCCACCGCCAAAAAGATGATCCCTGCTGGCAATACAACAGAGGCGCACGCGCAAGATTTCGTGGCGCTACCAATCCTGGAAGCATACGCACAGGGTACTTGGCTCACTACACCCTACTTGAAATGCCTGAATGTTTTCAGTCCGTGTGTAGTAGCAGGACTATCTGTCGTACCATGCCGCACTGCACCAGACACGCCCATATCCCCGCAGGTGTCACCTCATTGTCAGCCATGTACAGATATCACAGGAAATCTCTATGAGAAGTAAATGTGAGCCACTGCAAGTTATTCCACGGTATAATCTAAGGTCGTTCAGGATCTCATGCAGAAAGGTGTGACATGTGTTCTAGTACTCACCTCTGTTCTTGCAACTTCTTGAATTCCTTTCGGGACTGGTAACCTCGGATCCATGCCTGGAACCAGGTCATGATCTTGGCCAGACGGTCGTCACGGAGCTCCTCCATCTGACCCAGGACACCAGCCCGGAAGAACACCTGTGATGGGCACTTAATATTTAGCTCACATACAGCGTTAGGAACACACAGTGCGTCGCCAAGCGCGGTGTAAAACAGTGTAAAATATTATGCTTACTACATCCACTAAACACTGCAAAGCCTTTTCCCCATGCATTATTATTGGAAGCCACATTGAGACTCGCGTACCTGCCGAGTTAGTGAAATTTGAAGCTTACGGTGTTCCCGATACAAAACTACACCATGAAGTAATGTGCAGGAATGAAGGTATAATTCCACATATTTTAAACTCGTCACCAGGTGACGGTGAGTGTTCAGATTCAAGCCCCCCCCCCACAAGGTACCCACTGGGTAGGTGATTGTGTGTGCCCCACAGTCGATGTGGAAGCTGCAGGTAAGAGAAACGTCTCTTGCCTCTAACAGGACTGCCGATTTCTCGGAGGTCCGGTCGGTATAGTAGTCACTATATCGATTGAGCCAAGCCGGCTGTCCTGCCAAAGTAGTGCAAGCCACTTGTAGGTCATGGGTTCATTAACAAAGTTAACGTTTGTCTGTCTATTAGTAGAAACAGAAAATATTACATCTGTTCTGATATTTGATATCAGTCGTTTCAGGCCTCGATAATCTATTGGCAAGTTTATTATTATACTGAGAAAAAAACAGCTTCTGGGATGAATGAAAGCTAAAGAAGCAGTCAGGAGGCTTACTGGAAATGGTAAAGGTAAAGGATTCCCTGGACAGGTCCTGAGGGTTCCAGGAGGTTGAGTCTCCCAGATTTCAAGACAATCGACACATTAAGGTGGTAAGGTTGTCAGCCCTACACACCGGCCGCCTTTACGCCCAGGAAATATTCCTGGTACTCATTTCTGTTAGAGGTTGAGTGGACCCCAGGGCCATAGTGCGGCTGAAGGATTACGTCACTGAACAATTCCAATGACATCATCGGGAATCGAACCCGCGACCTTTCGGATTGTAGCGCAGTGTCTCAACCGACTGCGTCACCCCGTGCCTTCTTTACTGGAAATAGTACAGCATAATATTAGACATACGAGGTATTTTTTATCACTCTTTCAAGTACTGGAGTTCTAAATACACACTTACTGTACGTAGATGAAATCATTTTCCAAGTAAAGTGCTGTATTTTTATTTACCTACTGCTACAAACACTCTGTTCTCAACAGGTCTTGGTCTTGAAAGCAAGCGAATTATGTAGAACATCCTTTATATACACAAATACAATATGCGTCCATGATTTGCAACATGTAGTTATGAATTATTTTTAAGCACTGAATAATTTAATATCTTAGAATCTAGCGGTATTATTATTGATTGTCTCAATTCAAACAAAATAATATTCTCTCAAAATAATTACTAATTATTCAACACAAGACTATATTGTATAACAAATACTGAAACACAAGTGGTTTGTTAACAAATTAAAGAAGTGGAATTTGAAAAGTGGTTAATTAGACAGCAGATAGAGAAGAGCGAAGGAAATTGTTGGTAAGGCACATTAAACACACATGCCAAACCAAATGGCAGAAAAGTACATGCACATTACGAAGTCAAAAGAGCATTCCTATGTTTGCATGTTAATATAAAAAGTACCACACGGAATTCAATTACAGATAGAACCATGCAAATTCATGTTTCTATCTGCCATATTTGTATACTCATATAGGAAACGGTGTGATGGAGCATGTTTGGACGTTTGAGACGGTTTTATATTCGTTGTTTCCTGCTGTGTCATGTCTTGTTGTTCGGTGCTGTGCCTTTAGACTTCATATCACAATGAAATTTTATACCGTGTTCTGAAAGACTAGAGTGTTCTTGGATTTTACTGCCCAGTTTTATTCATTATTGAATATACCACAGGAGCATTAATACAAGCATTACACAATATACAATGGAGAATCCGTGTGCTTTTTTTCCCCAAAAATTTTATTTTAAAAGAGAATGGAAATGTGTGACCAAAAAACGAGGGACCATTTAATTATTTTTTTTTTTTACCTAACTCGTGGTGACATTCACTTGATTGCAGGTAAAATCCGTGCACTAAATAGCGAGTGCAGCCAGAAAATATTTTTGGTTACATTTAGTTAGATGTGCAGGGCATCGAAAAAAAAAATATTCCACACCGAATCTGAATTCTTAACGAGATGTGTTTTTGCATAAAATATATCTTTCAACTTACGTACAAAGCAACTTAGTCTAGAAAAGTGGCGGATTTCTAACTGAGCAGAACGACGAAGCTTTGTTACAGATCTTCAGTATCAACCATCCGACTAAAGTCGACGGCGGAACGCACTTCTCCATCACGCGTTCACTTTATGCAGTTCCTTTATGTATATCGATTCTAAAAGATACTACCAGGTTTCATATTAAGAAGGCCTACATTCTGGCTACAGAATTTATGTGTTTTATGTGGTGCCCATGACAACGCGAAATCACGTCCCTGCACTGGCTGGTTTCGTAACGGAGGAAGAATGAGTTCACTGCGCGGTACGAAATGAACTCATATGGATAATTCAGGATGGATTCCGTCTCCAAAATATTCACCAATTTATCACAGTGCTGAAATACAAGGGGGCACACGGTTTCTCGAATATGGATATGTCTTTATGTATGTACCTTTGTGTGACCCATACGGTATTGCTGAGCATCAAGATTAACGAAGTCCAGGATGAACTGCGTCGTTTTCTGAGGGTCTTGCGGCTCTTTGATAAGATTGGCGCAGAGAATTTTATATCTGGAGTAGGGAACAGGATTTTTAAGGATCAAGTAAACAAAATAAATAACTTGCTGGAAAGTGACAAGGCAGGTCTGCTGCTCAGGCCACTTTCCCTGTCCACCAACAGAAAAGACATAAGTGTAATCACATCACACCAGCTGCAAAAGAATGGAAACCCAGAGTCAAGTTTGGGCTTAACATAATTGGTAGATGTATTGAATTGCAATCAGCACATGGAAGTCATATAGTTCCATGTTGTTCTTGTATTTTTCTCAAGAGAACACAACAAAATGCATGAAAAAATTCAAAATTACCACACTTAGAACTGTTTCAGATAAAAAAAACCTCATCATTCTCAACAAACAGAACTCCAGATGACAGTAGAACAATTTTCCGTTTTGTTTCTGTGCTTTATACATCAGACGAACCTATCAGAATTTAAGGTAATATTATGTCTCTCTTGTTACTGTTTATCCGAAACAGTTGGCGTGTGGCAGCAGTCAAGAAGTTGCTGGGGAAACATGGCAGTCTTTTGAACCATTTTGTTCCCTAAAATGACGTTCAAAACTACAAAAGAAAGTTATCATTCTTAAGAGGGAATAGACTGACACGTAGTCCAGACTGGATTAGCTGCCAGACAAATGGCGATACGGTGATTCTTACAATTTATTTACTGGTGATTCTTGCACCAACGATATGAGCAGAAAGATTACAATTTTCTGGGTTCTAACGCCGAGGTGGCTGGTAAAAATTTACTAACATTCCGGGTAAATATGAAGATTGAGGCAGTACATCCTTCCTGAAACGCTGGCAAATTTATACCACATTATAAGCCACCACGTCCCATACATACAACGACAGACTGAAGTTAGAACGTCAGACGCCATAAAATAAACCGGTCTTACTATTAGGTCACAATTGAAATAGACAAGTATTTAGTTGTGGACATAACACTGTAACATGAAAATTGACTAAGAACGGTCTAAGAGACAGCAATGCTACTAGTCCAGTGAGGACAACGTGGTGGGTACAGCACTGGAGGTGTCGTAAGGCCCCTCTTGGTGCTTCTGGTTTGCTTGCATTCACTTGGTGTTATTTCCTTAATACTATTTGGCGCCTATCCACAATTTTACACGTTGAACTGGAAGAGTCTTATTAAATAATTGCAAATACAGTGCATAGTGTCTGCGAAAGACACAGTCAATTTTTAAAGAAATACAGTAGCCATATCAATGTCATTAACAATTAATAAATACTTATGCATAGAAATGGTAAAGGAAAAAATGCTGTATCATAAAGTCACTCGGCAGAGATATTTTGAATTCCTCCGTATATATATATAGTATATATATATATATATTTGGATTTATGTATTGAAAATAAACAATTAAAATTTCAAGTAACATTAACATACGGATTTGACGTTCAGGTGACCGTGAATCGTGATAAATTCTTATAATAAAACCAATTAGATGCAATAATTTCTCAAATTTGTTTTTGGAATAAAACTCTACATGTTTCTGACAGTTCCTCTGTCCATCACAAGGAGTTTTTCACTGTCCACACAGCAATGGCATATGTCATACAGGTTTGCTGACAGCTTGCGTGCAGGATCAGGACGTTCCGTCCTGATCCTGCTGTGTGGACAATGAAAAACTCCTGATAATGGACAGAGGAACTGTCCGAAACATGTAGAGTTTAATTCCAAAAACAAATGTGAGAAATCAGTGCATCTTATTGGTTTTATTATAAGAAATTAACACACGGATAAAGGCAGTCTGTGTTTAATAAATAAGCATACGATTCAGTAACTGTATACTAAAATTTGCATGTGAAAAATGGTGTAAGTTATATAAAACTTTGAGTGGTAAAACATCCACATTGTTTTCCTAAAAATCCTGGAGATAATTTTGTTTGCAGTCCGAAATTAATCGCACCAAATAATGCTTTGTGTTTTAAAGATTTCTTTGCCCATGGACACAAGCACATTCCACAAGCGTACAAGTGAAATGCAAACAGGTTAATGTGCAAGAGTAGAGCACGCAAGTCTACTGATAACACCGACGTGCAGGGTGGGCTGGAGCTATTACATGCCTTGGTATGACCCATACGGTATTGCTCCCCGTCCAGGTTTATAACGTCCAAAATCACTTGAGCGACTTTCTTCGTGTCGTCACCAGCTTTATCAGCCTCAGTTGGAGCTAAAATCTTGTATCTAGTATAGAACACGAGTAACACAGGGGAATCGTAACCTGTTTTGTTTTGAGGGTTTCAACTTGTTTACTAACGGGGTAGAAATATTTCAACCAGTTGATTCAGTTCCCATTAAGAACAATGACAAGGTCTGCTGCAGTCCAGAACGCTTCCAGATTGGAAGCACGCAAATGCAGACCAAATCAAACTGCGTCACAATGGTTGCTAGTTCTCTTGACATCCGGGAAAAACGGGGTCACTTTTGAAAAGTAGAAAATCGTTGCAAAATACACAACCAATGAACTTAAATTTAATTTCCAAACTTGGAAAATTTTACGGACACCATTTTTGACAAGTTAAAATTAACAAAATGCGTTTTATCAACAGTCATTTTGATGCAAAAATAAATGTTTTTAACATCCAGTCCAGCCCAGGTGCAACAAGATAACATAAATTTGCCTCACAGGGAATTTTAAACTCAGAATTTTATTTAGACTTCTTTCAAGGACTTTTAAAAAGTTAATGATCAATTTGAGAAACTAGCTCTTAAAACTCTGCATCAACTGATTGAACAAAACATGCTCAAAAATAAAAGAAGGATTGAAGAATACATTCCATAGCAAGATGTCGTCCTGATGTCAGATGCCTGGATAAAGGGAATTACAGCAAAACAAACAACCTGGAATAACAGCAAAGTTTGTTGGTTCAGTTTTATCTGAATTTCGACACAAAAGGTGCGGGGGGAAGTCAAGTGGGCACAAAATGCATTCTGTCGAGCTGGAACGCAGAACTTCCCTTCGCCACTTCTAGGTGTTGACCCAAGTCCCTGGTTGCTTGCTTGGTCAGAGGAAGTCCACATAATGCTACGTGTACTCAACAGCAGGCGTGGGCACCCGTGTCATACCAGCACATACTCGAATGTGTTGAAAAAAACATTACCTTTCATCATAACACGACACATAATTACAGTTATATTTCAAATAAGATGGATGTAGCGAAGAATAGAAGAGGTGACTGGTATTTCGGACGACCCACATCACTGCAGAGAGTTAAAAGTGTCACTTTAACGAAGAGGGTGGGGTGGGGTCGGAAACAACTACAGGTGTCACCCAGTCTTGCCTTAGTATGGCCGATACGGTAGCTCTCAGGGTCCAAACCAACTTCTTCCAGACATTTAGAAGCGGCTGTTTTCGCATCAGCCTCCCTGTCCATGGTAGCTGGGGCTAAGATCTTGTAACTTTAAAAAACAAAGTGCCAGGGTGACCATTACCTGCCAGCTGTGAAACTTCACACAACAGGTTTTTATGTGAATATATCCACGGTGACGTCATAAAGAAAGTGTTTTATACAGAAGAGGGAAACCACATTCTCGGTCTTACAATACTGTATATGGTTGGCTTGAATGCACAATGGTACCCGGTTATAACGATATCGGTTTATACGAAACTCCGTCTATACCGCAAGATATTCAGTGGTACCAAATGATTCCTCATTGTTAACCGTAACATAGTGCTCCTCTGTTATAACAACATCCTTTTATAACGACACAATATAATCAGTTCCTTTCCCAACGTTATAACCGAGTTTGACTCTATTATATTCCAGCCAACCATGTTAAACTTTTGCTAGACATTAAATATCAAACTTAAACTGCAGGAAATCAAAATTCTTAAATATTATTTAACACCTAGAAGGGCTTTTGTAGGGGCTTCCTGAAAAACAAAAGGTCTTATATCTTCGAAAACAAGTGTAAAGTTTCATAAAATTTGCAAAAAATTATGTTACAATAACAAAGAATAAATCCAGATATCTTGCGTATTTTAACACGTCCTAGTCAATACATCACCACAAACCAATTACGCACACGAGATTTATTAATCAAAATAAAATATTATTAATATTTACCAATGTCCTTGATGGTAGCCTAAACAGGCCGAAATATGTCGAAGGTGAATTCATAACATGTGGTTGGATTTACAGAACTTGTGTACATATTTGGCTGATGTTGATATATGTGCAGAAGGAAATTAAATGCGATATAGTATGCAGTTAGAACCACAGTTCCTAATCATGTACAGTTTCAAAATTTTTGTCTTGCTGAAATACATACCGGAGCTTGAAGTCGGGGTAAACCATGCGGTTGGGGAATCCCTTACGGCAGATACGGATACCCTCAAGCACACCGTTACAGGTGAGCTGATGCATCACCAGGTGGGAGTCAATGAGACCTGCAGGCGAAGGGAAAATTTAACCAAGTTACGGCGATATGTTAGTGACAGCGGTCCATTACAACGAACATATCTGACTACTGACCTGATTAAAATACTCTTACATAAGAAGGATTCATTTATTTTCCTGCAAAATATTGGTATATTACATACACGCCTAGGAGAAGGTATGTAGTCAAACACAACTTAATCACTGAGGTGTATTTAATGAATGTGATGGAAAACAACTACATGTTTCGGCCTGTGTTGGCCATCATCAGGTTGTCTATGGAACTAGCTATATGCATGCGCGCGCGCATGCATATAGCTAGCTAGCCCTTAAGTTCCATAGACAACCTGATGATGGCCAACACAGGCCGAAACATGTAGTTGTTTTCCATCACATTCATTAAATACACCTCAGTGATTAAGTTGTGTTTGACTACATACCT
>Ga0136643_10018195_pt1 | contig 10590 bp, 9 predicted proteins | sample TergutLab28metaG_FD_96883 | JGI IMG/M metagenome (GOLD analysis project Ga0136643, IMG submission 96883) | Labiotermes labralis P1 segment gut microbial communities from Petit-Saut dam, French Guiana - Lab288 P1 (version 3) (version 3) | ecosystem: Host-associated > Arthropoda: Insects >... | reverse complement strand
TCACCTTCGGTTCATAATTTATAAACGTTTATAGGCAACCACGCGCAACTATTTAAAGGGCTGTCTAATATAAACACCATACCAGGGGCACGAAGACTAAATTAAATGCCGTAAGATAAAGGTCAATACACTACCGCTTGGTATGGTTCAGTACTTTCACAGCCAACATAAATACTTTCTTGCTAATTGCACTACTTATTTCTAAACAACATACATCCAGTTGTCCTCTTCACATTCAATTCTAACAGCCTGTATCACAATATACTTTAGAAGGCACATTTTCTGGGCCACGTGTAGCAGAGACAGTGTCAACAGAATGTAAAGCTACATATACAGTGCAAACTGGTTTATCCAGCACCTCTGGCACCAATGGGTTAGCACGGTTTTTCAGATATTAGAATGTTGTACCTAATATGTATCTCAGTGTACCTAACAACCTTACAGAAAGACTTAACCATTTCATTTGCCCATTATTAACCTATCCTGTTTTCCCTACCACCCCTTTTACTTTGTTTTCATTTATACTTACATAAATTGGCGAATGTGTGATCTACAGAAAGAAAACAAGGCACCAAGACATGTACTTAGCTGTCATTGTCTTAACTGTTCACTTACATAAATTTAACCTGAAAATAGTCTTCCATTATCAAATTTCACTTCTTAAGCTCCCAGAATCGTTTCTGGGTGCAAGTGGCAAATGGAATACTGATGTAACGGGTCTCTATAAATTTCCAGTTAATGGAACTTTCCAGATTATCTAGTGCTGGATAAACCAGCTTACACAAATATTTACTGTCAGCAGATGGCACAATAATGTAGGAATCTCCGAAACAACATGATTTTATGTAGGTACGGACTCATGTAATTCAAACTCATCTCAATAAATGAATGAACGAAGTGCAACATCAGTTGTGTACACTCTGTATCTTGCTTGTGCAGACCAATCTCTCTTGTAAATGCTTTTCAGTTTTCTTTAAGTGTAGCCTGTACCACTATTCCCTGCAAACAGATGCTTCAGTGACAGAAGAGGCAATCAGCAAGAAACAGATAAGAGGAAGGATACTGGCCCAAAAATGTGGCAGAAACTCAATGGAAATTTTCTAATACATTAAATGACCTTCATCACAGAATCACATACACCATCACAGCATGTGACTAACTCACATCTTTAGTACTGGAATCCCTGGGAAGAACTCCACCTTGTTTTGACCAGTTGTAGCTCACAGGTGGTTCCAAATCTGTATGACAGTCCATAACGACTAATGATCCATATGGAGCTGTGCGGGTCTCCACTGCAGCCGCATCATGGTGAGCGTCCATCAAATCTATTGAAAAGAACAAACATATGCAAAAGGCAAGGCCACAAATAACCAAGACAAAATTTAAATATCCAAGCTGCAGGTCTCATATATCAACAGGTACAGGCAAGAAATCTTACCACAGTATCTGGTATGTTATGCTTTTGGTTTATACAATGTAAGGGAATTTGGGTGAGACCCAAGAAAAGGAAAGTGGTGTGTACTTGACAACATGTCCTGTCCCTAAGGGTCTGCAACTGTCCCAAGCACTTTCTTCAAATAGCAGGGAATAGTTTACCAAGCACCTAGCTTGTCACATTTGCTGAGCATCAACAAGTAACTTTTTCATGTATATATCCTTTAATTTCCAAGAAAATGGCATATCATAAGGCCACTCCACTCAAATCAGTGGGCAATTTACTCATTAATGCACAAAGAGAGGGTTCAGAATTTAAGCAGAAAAGAACGATTACTTTGTTAACACAGTCAATATTAATACAAAACTGAACATTCAACTCTTCTGAGATGTGATTTTGTGTTACTGAGCAAGCAGTTCCCAATGTTTGAAGGAATATCAGAGATGTGGCAGTTCTTACAAGATCCACAGCAATAAATGAGGTCCTGAGAATCTACTTCAACATTCTGGGAACAGAATATTTCTCATTAATATCAATGAGTTAACCAAACAAACAGTGCTTCATCTGCCACTAGTCTATTTACAAACTCAGCAGCGATGTTGCATCATGCCCACACCATGCAAGCAACTAAACAAATACTAATTCCATTTTTTTTCTCTCCCCTCTGGCACTGTGGTCCAACACAGGCTATGGCCTCCTTATGTTTGAGGATCCTAGATCACAGTAAATGATGCATCACAGTCAGCAGACTCCTCTTGATGAGTGATCAACTCACCACAGAGACCTCTAACTGACAACACACAACACTCACAACAAACATCCATGCCCTTCGCAGAATTCAAACCAGCAATCTCAGCAGACGATTGGTTGCACAGCTTAGATCGCACAGGCAATGGGACCAGCAATTCCACATGTTCCAATATAAATAAAGTGACAAAAAGATAGGCTCACAAAATGGTCTTTCATCACATAGGTAGTTAAATGCAGACACAGGCATACCAACAGTGCCATGATAGCTCAGTCGGTATGACTCACTATGGGCTGGATGGTCCAGCAGCAAAATTTCCCACGCATGTTCAGACTGGCCATGGGGCCCATCCAGCCACCTATACAAGGGGTAATGGGTCATTCCCACAGCTAAAGTAGCTGGGGTGTGGCATCAACCATCCACCCCATCTAGCACTGTGGTTAAACAATAAGTGGAGCCATATCTCTACTCTCCCTATGTGCCCTCACAACAGGTAACAGGGTGAACTCTTACAGGCATACCAACAAATACGTGTTACTCACGATTCCACAACATGAAAGAATTACAATCAATATATGCACTTCATTGCTAATAGGCCACATTTATTCACACTTACCAAAGATGACACCAGAATGTGAGAGCAGTTATAGAAATGGAGGTGTGATAGTTATTAGAGCAGGGACTGTCATGACAGTGTGATTATGATTATTTACAGCATTCCATTAACCTTCATCAGCTGTGCACTGCACCACTGTAATTAGTTGTACATGGTCAACTGGCTAAGCATTGGATTTTTCACTACAGAGGCTGTGCACATCATTCAATGTCATTATGGCGCACAAAGTGAAGACAAACATTATGTACGAAACACTTCACCTCAATGCAATACTGAACTAAGAACACATGTTGCCACACGATTCAAGACACTCAGCTTCAAAATACTGATGGCCTTACACAAGATTGCATAACCAATACAACACAATACTAATTAATTCATTTAACTGAACAAGGTATATTTTATTAATTTACTGAAAGATACCCTATTTTATTCTCTGTAATTATATTAGGACATTTTATATTTAAATTTATTTCCATTTGCTTTTATTACTGATTATTTATGTAATGGTTTTGAGAATCTTCTGATTATATTCGTGTTATCCCTGATGAAGGCTAATGAGTCAAAATATGTTGCATTGTAAACAAACAACTGACATATATGCATAAAATGTACCGTGTTGGTTATGTTAGTTCATTAAATTTGTCTACAGGGAAATTTGCAACCGTACTGTACGTGTGACGTAACAGAAAGAATGGTATTTCTTTTGGCAGGTCTACAATTTGGTTTGTTGCATTCCATTAGAACTACCACTTTACACAATAGTGTACATTCAATGTATTTTGTCTGTTGTTACAAAGCAATACCACATCAAAAAATGGTCCACATAAAGCTTACAGATGTGAATGCAGAATATTTTTTTAAGTCACTGATATGCTTTGTGCTTAATGAACTAATATATGATGGGCAACTCACAAATTAGATCGTACAGACCACAAACATCTGACCGTATGAATACACTTTTCAATTAAGAGTTAAAAGCACTGTAATATATTAGTATAATTTTCTACTGCAATATCAACAATTCACATAAAATCTCCAACCTGAAAGTTGTGGAAAAACCGTGGCACATGAAATACAGGGCATCGCACGAGTGATTTACACAGTGTAACAGTTCATTTATTTTACCTTGTATTGCAAGCACATAGTCTTCATCGTAGGAGCCAGTGTTTGTGCGGGCTGTACAACGGTACACACCGCCATTGGCAGGCGTTACATCAGTAATTCTGTAAGTACAAATCACAACCACAAACTACAACTTCAGTTCAAAGTGGGCTCACAGTTTTCCATTTTACCACTCTAAATACAGGCCAACCAGATGATAGGCATCCAAAAAGAAAAATTCCTACTTGCAATGTGTTCATTATACAGGCATCCAGTTTGCACCATTAAAAAGGACAACTTTCTAAGTTTTCTTATTATTATACCAATGTTGGTAGCTTTTAATGTGGGGCACCCCTGGTGGCAATCAACATTTTAGTGAGAGAACAATGACAAATGATGCCACTTGTGAAATGTACATGCAGATTGGACAGTACAAAACCAACAAACTAACTAACGAACTAACCAACTGACCGACTGATTGACCGACCAACTAGACTAAACTAAACTAAACAAACTAACTCAATGGGGCAGAAACACTGAGAAGCTAACAGGTTCTCAGCTAGTCAAAAATTCCCTGCATTTAATGGCACCTGAAGGTTCATAACTGCACTCACAACAGCCCACCACCTACCACTATTCAGAGCCAGATCAAACCACCTGGTAACAGACAATGAACCCTACACAAACAGAATACAGAATGGATTCAACTGGGACAGGAAAAGTAGCAGTATGATCCTGTGATCACAATACTGAAACATCAGACTCTTCATATATAAAAAGTGAGCAAGTTTCTCACATGTGCACAACTACCAGCTTTTCAAAAAAAAAAAATATCTTGAATGACAAAGTAGTTAAAATGTTTTGCAAATTGTGAAATACGAACAGTATATCCACAAAATGGGTAATTATGTTCCTGTACAGAAAAATTTCATAATGCATTGCACCCATGTACATATCCAGTATGGCATCACCATACAACACACGAACATACACATCTGCAGCATTATCAATATAGCCATACAAAGAACATCTCAGGTTACATTTTACAGCTCTCAAGTTGTGTAAGTTTTCGCCAACAACAATTTTGCAACAAGTTTAATCAATCAGGCTGTTGTATACTAACTACCTTGTCATAGATTCTTTTCACTAACATAACCTCAGTAACATGATTTCAGTATACCTCACCTCAACAAGCTTCCAGCAATCTGAACATTCTTTTCTAGCCTTTCTCCCACTTTGCTCCACGAGAATGTGACATGTGTGTCCCCTGAGGCTGAGCATCGGACATCAACAGTATCACCAATGTGAACTACATCTTGACTAGCATCAATTCGCAGGGCAAGGCTCGACACACCTAATGATAACAATGCTGACATGAGAAGATGCAACACTACAAGATCAATTACATGCTTAATCATGTACCTTGCAAGAAATTGAATCTTCAATAACACGCTGAATGAGTCAATTAAAGTGTAAAGTCAATTCAAACACACTGATATTCTGAATTGAAAAGAGTTTTCGCAAATTTGTCATTGTCCTATTAAATTCAAAATGTCTCACAGCTGCACCAATCCAGTTACTTGTAACAATACAAGACACAAAGTGTTAAAGTACACCTTGATCCCTTGCTTATGTTTGTCACCCTGCTGTCAACACAACTAGTAAATGTTATATCTTTAATTTGGCAACAAATTTTGACCTCAGAGGGTCACTTTAGGCCAGTAGTGCGAAATACATAAAAGGAATTGTGAATTAAGTTTTGAAGAGTGATCTCAGTTTTATAAGTTGATACAATACATGTTGCTTTGTCAAATCAAGTATACATAACACAAGGTTAAAAGGTTTAAAATGGTTTAGTGACTGTTAAAATATTCTTGAATTGTACTACTATCATATCGTGACATAGTATGGGTATGAAACGTAGGGTTAGTGGAATTTTGTTTTGCAGGTCTTGTTTATGTTGTAGATTAGTTGTCAGAATTCATTTTTCTTCTTGTTGTGGACATATGCTTGTAGATGCTGGTGTCTGGTTGGTTCTGGTGTTTGTATATGGCGCTTATCCAACTGTTCCAGCAGAGGAGAAGGAGTTATCTCTTCTCCGGAAGGCCCACACTGGCTCTGGTGACCCCCCCCCACCCTAGCTTCCTATTCAGTGGGTACCTGGTATCACAATAGGTGTGGGTATCAGTCAATAAAACAACAAGATATTGTTGTGTTATTGACTGATACCCACGCCTATTGTTTATATACACACAACGGGGATGGCTCATTTTAGAATTACCTGGTTTCTTTCTTGGGGATTAAAAAAACCTGGAATATGAAGCTGACCACTCACCTACACCTAATACTGAGGTTAAGAATGAGTGGAGCTATACCTCTACACCCCCTACGTGCCTTCATGCCATGCACAGGGACAGCTATGCCTTTACCTTATCAGTAATTTCATTTCATAGTTTAAATATGAACAGTTCTGGGATACACACATACAAAAATGTTGTTACTGGAAGTTCCTTCAATTCTTTCAAGCTTTGGACCTGACCCGTGTGCTCGTTGTACACGTGCCTCAACAGAGGGCACATAGGCACACATCTTATGCCTTCCATTGAGCCACACGTTACACTTTACGCCCCACTACCAGAATACTGTAAAATGCGAGTTGCCACACACTCTGTTACTGAACAGCAAAGTAATTAACTGACCTCTGCCAAAACAATATATAACATTCCCACTTCCTCATTTAATTTTAACACACAGCACTCAATTCTGTTGCAATTTACAACACACTTATTAACCACTAATTCCTCACAACACAAAAAGAAGAAAAATTAAAAGGGACCCATCCCTCCAAACACAGTAAGAAATAATAAATGTCAGATTTGAGGTCCTTACAGCAGTGACTCTTAAAATCACTTCGTGGGAGATGATACCATGTAGTGGCGGATGTGTAATAACGTGAGAGAAACCTGTTACCTACAACTGCATTACTCTACATCCCAGAAGAAAGAAACATTCAAAACACAGTAACATTTCATTTCACATTTAAATACCATCAAACAAATGGACTAGAAGCAACCACACACACACACACACACACACACACATCAGTGTTTTAAACTAATAAAGGAACAATTAATACCCACTACCTAATCTTTAAAACTTCATGTTATTCATCATACTTAAAGTATTACATTTCAATTATCCATTATAAGTATCACCAAACAGAATCCTTCCTCCTACTTCACACTCCTGCAGTAATGCTGAGCTAATGCTGGCACAAAGAGGCTCAAAATATGTCACTTCCTGGTAGAACTGAGTACCGCTTTCAAGACACTAATTTTAGTACATGAAGTGTAAAACTCAAAATTGGCAACTACATCAAAACCAGTAAACAGAAAATATCCTACATACATACAAGATTCAAAGGGTGATGAGAAGAAAATCAACCAAGATGGTAAAGTTACAGGTCTGAGTTGCAGCCATGGTGACAGATCAGATGGAACAGAGCTCTGTACTTGTCGCAAACAGTGGGAGGTGAGGTGCTTGGAGTAGGAAGAAGGACAAGCAAACACAGGTACGTGGCAGTATGCTACACTACATCATTACCCCTTCCTATGTGTGGGGACAGGCAATCCACATCGATGCACTCGCAGAACGTGATTATGGGCGGGCACAACTGTTCATTGCCGCAAGGTAAGGAGTAGACCACCTCTCTCCCTGCACGCACCACCTGGCCACTTGCTCTCTCCCCTATACATCACAGCAGCGCTCTCAACATGCCGGCAAAACAGGCAAGGAACCAAACCATGCGAGAAGTGGGAATATGGAGTAAGTCCGGAATATCCGTGTGTCACATATGTATATCTTTGCATGACACCAGAGTGTTCTAAGTCAACAATATTCTGGATAAGCTGCTAGTTTTCAACTGTAGGCAAAAGCTCATGTCATGACGGGTAGAATCCAAAAGCATTAGCTAGCCCACACAAAGCAATATTTAAAAACACAAAGTGTTCTTTACAGCCACATTCCTAACACAGCAAGACAAGAATCTTGATGTCAGTGTAGTGTAACAAAATGAATCATCGATCACAGCAAAATCTTTCTTTCAAAGATTTAGCATGTAACTGAATAAAACTGTGTTGTTACTGACAGTGCTCATTTCATTACACTTTATACATTAACTTGTCACAATGGGATGTTAAAAACAAAAGTTATTCTTGATGGCCATATTAAATTTTTTACTATGTTACTCGTTATTATTCCAATTCAGCCCAAAAAGGACTTGCAGCCTAACCACAATGTGTATCTTTTTAAGTCATAAAAAATTAAAACTTTCAAAGAACATGTAAGATAAATGCATTCCATGTTGGTGCAAACAAAAAGGTTTAAAAGCATACCATTCAGTCCACCCACAATGTGAACTTAGTGTTACACTGCTGATGCGTCCTGTTTAAGTATGGGTTCATTCTGGGAAGAGAGTGGTACAAATGCTCCAGCAGCATAAGAATGGAAATAATCATTGTCTAGGGTTCCAGCGAGTCCAGAGTGGAAATGTCATATTAATATCATATGTGACACATGGAACAGCTTGATTTGTTGGTTAAGTTAGTAGGAACCTTTAGGTCAATCAAACAAAATTATAAACATTAATCACAATACAAACCATGCACTGTGCTATGTAACTTAAAATCACAATCCAGTTAAATAAAATAAAACTTTGGAATAAAAAAAAACGTTAGTGTTGTTAAATACTGAAGATACGTACAGTATGTGCTCATTACAATTATGTCATTATGTTAAAATTCATTACAGTATTCAGTCAATTAGTAATATTGTATATGCACTAGTACACAAGTAAACAGTCATTTGTTAAAAACTGCGTACAAAACACATGTGCACAATATAAAAGACATGACATGCACATTAGTGTCATGAAACCGTACGGTCTGCCGACTGCATCTTAAGGATGCAAAAGCAGGAATGTCCAGTTATTAGCTGATTCTGACTAGCAATATACACCAACCACTTCCTGTTAAAGAAATAACAATTCTGCATACAATTAATTCAGTCACCATTGGCAATAATATCACAAATTGTCCCTTTACCAAGCTGTGGTGTAGCACAGTGGTTCCCAGATGTGCTTTGGGATATGTTAAATACCTGGGAGTGCCCAACCGTTAGCCACTGCCCCACCTATATATATATATATATATATATAGGACACAAGTACTGCTACCACCCACAGACTGCATTTCCAGTATTTAGTCAACAATCATATTTCCTCAAAATTTTGAGACATACTGCAAAATCTCTGTTATTTCCTCCACAAAAATGCTGTATATTTCATGTTATCTAATTTGGGTCATAAAATATCCATGTTTTACATAAAGTGTGCAATAAAATTTAAATGTCCAGCTCCGCACCCGAAGGGCTACAGTAAACAGTCGTTACTTCTGCTTTCAACCTACTTGTTTTGAAATTTTTGGAGGGGTGATGATTGTTCAAACTGGAAATTACAGATTTGTTTTCAGGGGACATGAGGTGGCAGAAATACTGTGCAAAGGTTTAGTTGTATGCAGGTGAGCCAGGTCAGATAGACATACAAAGTTGGTGGCGGGAAGCAGAGCACAATACTAAAAAAATTTATACATTTACATAAGGATGTTCACTTATTACGTTCCCTTCATGAAAGAAGTCAGTGGAGAGGCAGCATTTGAGAACCACTGATTTAGCACGACATCTGAACTCCCCATCAGATACCCTATCAAATGTTACAGTTTAGTATGTTTTAGTAGTCTTACGTTGCCACACAGGCAATGGTAATGATGGTACTTACGATCTACTCTGAGGTTTATGTAGTCGGAAGCATAACCTTCAACGGTTCGGGCCTCACAGATGTAACGCCCTTGATCTGATAACTGAACATTGGTCAATTGAAGTACATCTCCACGGATAACCGCAGTGGCAGGAAGGGGTAAGCTGTCACGCTTCCAGCTGATGTATGGGGGCCGTCCAGTTCCAGGAGGCACAACACATCGAAGCTGCACTGAAGTTCCTTCGTATGTTGATTGGTCATGCTGTACAGCAGTGAGTATAGGTGCTCGAGTATTTTCTGTGTGACAATTACAAACACATATCTTGCTTCATTCTGTCACTGTGAGTCCTTGCAAATACTCATTTCCTCACTTCTGCCATCCATAACTTATCCCTGCACAAATCTTGTGAATTGTGCAGATATTTTTTAATATATTTTCTACTGCATTGTTCACTCAAATTTAGAGTGAATAAATGAACCACAATAATACAACTCATAAGCAAGGACATTTCTCAAGATGGCCCCCTGCATCGCTATACTGACAGGGCAGTAATAGCAGATTTGCGATGACTGGAGGTCCAAATGGTACAGTTTAATCTCTGTTATCCTACGAGACCATATTCATTCATTCCATTGGCATGTACAGAATGTGACAATTCCTTGCCATTCTGAGGAGCTTCTTCCACTCTTCTCTGTTATGTACTTTTTCCTGCCACACTTCTCCACCAACTATTCTTCCATCCTCTCTCACCTCATCTTGCCATCTATTTCTTGGTCTACCTCTCAGCCTTGTTGTTCCCAAATTCATATATAATACCCTTTTGGGAATTCTATTTTCTTCCATTCTCTGTACATGCCCAAACCAACGTAATCTA
>Ga0136643_10018191_pt1 | contig 10591 bp, 9 predicted proteins | sample TergutLab28metaG_FD_96883 | JGI IMG/M metagenome (GOLD analysis project Ga0136643, IMG submission 96883) | Labiotermes labralis P1 segment gut microbial communities from Petit-Saut dam, French Guiana - Lab288 P1 (version 3) (version 3) | ecosystem: Host-associated > Arthropoda: Insects >... | reverse complement strand
CCGGGCCAATAATGAATATCCGCACGGTCGACTCCAACCATCGCCGTCGTTTGCGATTCCGTTGCGTCCGTTACAACAACCATATTGTAACGCGCCTCATACTCCACAATAAGCGGATAAAGCCCGTGAATTACCGAAACAGGCACAAAAATTTCGCCGCCCCTTTCAATAATTCCATTATCAATAGGATGCGGCGAACCGTTAATCAAAAATGTTTCACTGCCGGGCGAAAATTCCAGCATTTCATAAAGCGTGGAGATAAACAAAACCCCCGCGCCCTCATCCCAAAAAACAAAAGGGTCTACATATTCCCTTAAAAAATCCGCACTTAAATAAACACGCGGCATACCGCCCCGATACTCAACAAAAGGCGGGTGTGCTTCACGTAACCGCTGCCCGCCAAAAACCAACTGCGTAATATTCGGGTCAAACGAAAGTTGCTCGTGAGGTTCCACAAGTATAGTATCGCCACCTGTTGAAACACTCCTTATCCTCGAAATGGCATTACAACCACTGAAGCAAACAAAACCGCCAAGAATCAGCAGCGTCATTAACAAAGTTGGAATAACCTTTTTAATAGATGAAGTTTTCATTTTAATTCCTTTTTATAAAATATTCAGCAAGATATTTTTGCTTTTTCAGCGGGGATATAATAAGATGTGCAATTTCAAAATCAATCATGCTATGAATAATTGTTCCAAGCCCTACAAGTAATAAGACCGACATAACGAACCCCTGCTCAAGATGAGCAGGGCTGATGTTTCCGCTTAAATAAAAACTACTGACAATAACAAGTTCGCCAGCTGCATGGATGGCTGCAACAAAAAACGAAAACACTCTCAGTTCCACAGATGAAAGATTTTTTATTGAAATTTTGTGTATATATAACGAACCCATAAGAGCAAAAACAATATGAGTTGCCGCCCTTAACACAACAATAATCGGAAAACCACCGATAAAAAATCCAACTGTTGTGCCTGCGGCAACAGACACAGCCACGGCAGGCGAAATAAACATAGCGATGAAAATAGCTACGTGGCTTGCCAAAGTAAATGAAGCCGGCTCAATCACAATTCTAACCGGAGAATACATCGGTATTATCAAGCCTATTGCAATAAGCAAACCCGACATTGTGAGTTTCATATTGGTTTGATTTTTCATGACTTATTTAATTTTAACAGGCTTCATATTCCAGATTTCTTCCGCGTATTCTTTGATTGTTCTGTCGCTGGAGAATTTGCCGGAGCTTGCTGTATTCATTATAGCCATTCTTGCCCAAAGATTCTGGTCTTTGTAGGCGGCATCCACTTTTTCTTGGGCTTTTTTATACGAGGCAAAATCTTGCAAGACGTAGTATTCGTCGGGACGCGCCCCGTTGTAGCCGTTTAGCATTGCGTCATAAATTTCGCGGAAAAGGTCGTGGTTGTGGTCAAGGGCTCCATTAATCAATGTTGTTAAAACATTTCGGATATTGAAATCCATGTTGTATAAATCCCACGGTGAATAGTTTCCGGAAACGGTTAAAGCATGAACCTGTTCCGCTGTCATTCCGAAAATGAAAATATTATCGTCGCCAACTTCTTCCGCCATTTCAACGTTTGCGCCGTCTAATGTGCCGATTGTCACCGCACCGTTCAGCATAAATTTCATGTTACCCGTGCCGCTGGCTTCTTTTCCGGCGGTTGAAATTTGCTCAGAAACATCGGCGGCGGGAACCAGTTTCTCCGCAAGGGAAACACGGTAGTTCGGCAGAAAAAGAACTTTTAAGCGACCGTCTATGCACGGGTCGTTGTTTACCAATTCTGCAACGGAGTTGATTAATTTTATAATTAACTTCGCGCGGTGATAACTTGCTGCTGCTTTTGCGGAAAACATATAAGTGCGCGGCCAAATATCAATGTTCGGATTCATTTTGATTGTATTGTACATATCAATTACGTGGAAAATACACAAAAGTTGGCGCTTGTATTCATGAAGACGCTTGACTTGAATATCGAAAATTGAATCGGGGTCAACGCCGATGCCATATTCACTGCGGAAATAATTTGAAAGCTCGATTTTATTATTACGCTTCACGTTCATGAAATTTTCTTGGAAGTTAGAATCGGTTGCAAGGGGTTTTAGCTTTGCAAGTTGACTTAAATCCGAAACCCAATCATCATTTCCGAGCGTTTTTGTAACAAGCTTTGAAAGCTGCGGGTTGCATTTTGCAATCCAGCGACGCGGCGTTATTCCGTTTGTTTTCGAGTTGAATTTTTCGGGATAAATTTCATAAAAATCACGCAGTTCGATTTCTTTCAGAATGTTCGTGTGAATTGCTGCAACACCGTTTACCGAATGCCCGCCGACAATCGCCAAGTGCGCCATGCGAACCTGCCCGTCTGCGCAGATTGCCATTTTGCGAATGCGGTCGGGGTCGTTGCCGTACCACTCCACAAGGTTTGCAGAAACGGCGATTGATTTCTTCCACTATCATATAAATGCGCGGCAAAAGACGGCTGAAAATTTCAACGGGCCATTTTTCAAGGGCTTCGCTCATAATCGTGTGGTTTGTGTACGCACAGGTTGCGCGTGTAATTTCCCACGCTTCATCCCATTCCAAATAGCAAACGTCAAGAAGAATTCGCATTAACTCCGCAACGGCCAGGGTTGGGTGCGTGTCGTTCAATTGGAATTGTACATAATCCGCAAGCTTGCCGAAATTTTTGCCGTGCCGTCCCTCGAATTGTTCAATCACGCGCTGAATTGTCGCAGAAATAAAGAAATACTGCTGACGTAAACGCAACTCTTTGCCGGAAACATGGTCGTCTGCGGGGTAAAGCACCGACGAAAGGTTTCGCGCAAGATTTTGCTCTTGCGTGGCGCGTTCGTATTGTCCCTGATTGAAGCTTTGCAAATCGAAACGATTCACAGGCTCCGCGTCCCACAGACGCAAAGTGTTTACCGTTTTTGTATTGTATCCAACAACGGGATAGTCATAAGGAACAGCCATCACGCTTTGATAATCCTCAAGGTCGAAGCGGTATGTTCCATCGTCTTTTTTTACGGCGATTACGCGCCCGCCGAATTTTATCTCGCGAACAAATTCATCGCGGCGAACACCCCACGGGTCGCCGTGTTTAAGCCAGTTGTCGGGTTTTTCCACTTGATATCCGTTTTCGATGTGCTGCTCGAAAATTCCGTAATGATATCTTATTCCGCAACCATATGCCGGATACCCAAGCGTTGAAAGCGAATCTAAAAAACACGCCGCAAGCCTTCCCAAACCGCCGTTTCCAAGCCCCGGATCCGGCTCGGATTCTTCCGCCAAGTTTATGTCAACGCCAAGCTCGTCCAGTGCCTCTTTGACAGTCTCGTTTAACGACAGATTTAAAATCGCGTTCCCCATAAAACGTCCCATCAAAAATTCCATGCTCAAATAATAAACCGTTTTCACCTTGTTTTTTTCATAATAATCATAAGTTGAAATCCAGTTATCCAATAAATAGTCTTTAATTGTCATAGCTACGGCATTATATATTTGCGCGTTGCTTGCCGTTGCAATTGTTTTGCGGTACGACGTGCGTAAATTCTCAATCACGCCTTCTTTCATTTGTGCTTTTGTTATTGTTGCTTTCTTTGCCATGGGAAGAGCCCCCTTGATTTTTTTCTAAGAAATTTTCTTAGATTATATCATATTTTATTAGAAAGGCAATGTAGGGGGAAATTCATCATTGCAGCATTTCAAAAACATATTCACCGTGGAGTTGGCGTAAATCGCGTAAATCCATGAAACCCGGGATTAATCCTACATTTGGTTTGCTTTGCAGTATGGCATCAATTGTTCGTATTTTTTCGTCTGCGTCAGAAATGCCGCCTACATTGAATTCTATGTTCATTATGTTAATGCGGATATTTGCGGCGTCGGATACGTTTATGTGAGAAACATTGTCGATTAGATTGTGGTGGTTCAGGAGTTGTGCGTATTGAACGATTACGCTGAACGCGGCGGGTTCGGGTACTTCCAAAATTTCACCAATATGGAAACGTGTGAATTGCAAACCTTCCAGCATGGGAAGCGAATCGGTGATATAATCGCGCACATCAAGAACGCGACCGTTATCGTCAAGGAAAAGGAAACTGCCTGTGTGCTCAACGAAGGCGGTTAGGCGGCGTTCTGTTATAGTTACGCGCAGCCGCCCCGGCAGAATCCGTTCAAATTCCACTTTGTCGATATAGGTGTTTTCCAAAACGCGGCGACTCGCTGCGCGAGTGTTAAAAAGAAGCAGATGTGAGCCTTCGGAGACTTCAAGGCGGCTGCGGATTTCGTCTTGCGATATACGCGAATTTCCGTGTATATAAACCTCATTTATGCTGAAATACGGCGAAAACAAGAAAATTAAAAGAACAAAAATTGTTGTACATAGCATCGTAACCAAAAGAAAGCGCGTTTTCCGCGCTTGCAGTATTGCTGAAATATCTCTTTCGGGTTTCATTTTTTAAGCGTGTTCAACCACGCGGAAAAGCGTTCCCTGTGAAGGTTGGCGACCCATTCTTTATAAACAAGATATGTTTTATTGTTAAAACGGAAAGATTCTTTCCAGTATTTTACTTTGCCGTTTGCGGTGCGCTGCTCGGTAAGATTGCTTCGCGTTTCAATTTCGCGAAGAATAGGCGTGCGAACGCCGAATGTAGACAGTGCGTATTCCGCGGTGAGAAGCTTACGAACTTCACCGGGCGGTAAAGAATCCGCTTCCGAAAGCTCTTCAAAGCGGTCTTTAATCCATTTACGAACAGAACCCTCTGCCGCTGCGGGTTTTTCTTCGGGGATTATTTCGGGTGGTTTAACCGGATTCGTTTTTTGTTTTTCGGCCGGCAAAATTTTATAAATAAAAGGCTCGCCGTGCGGAAGATTAAACACAGAGTTGTATTTACCGCCGTTCGCGCCGGTAATCAGCAGACCATTTACATCGTCCATGATAGTGCCTTTTGCCTTCGAACGCGGCGCAATCAGCAAAACATTATCGGCAATCGAATGCATACAAAACGGGCTTCCCGATAAAAGAAAACGCATAAATTCGCCAACGCGCTTGAATCCGTGACGCGCCACTTTAAAATTAGGCATGTAGTAGCTCATGTATGTTGTGAAAACGGAAACTTCCAGCCCCGGCAATTCCTTTGTTTCGTCTACAAAAAGTGCTTCCACCATTCTACGTACAACATGGAAATACGCGGAAGAATCATTTGTATCGTATAAAATTTCTATGTTGGCATTTTCCAGGGCTTCCGTAAATCTGGTTTTGGGAAAAATGACGCCGGTGTTTTGTTGTTGAGCCGCCGTTTCAGAGATTGCTACTGGCGCAGATGTTTTGCTTTTTCTTCTCGAAGATGTAGCGATTATCGAAGCGTCCGTTTTTTCAAGCGCGATAAAATAATCGCAGGCATTACGAAAAATATTGTTTGTTATCTTATCGAACGAGCAGCCAATCACACGTTTGCCGCGTTCGTGAAGTTTTTTCGCCAAGAAAGCAAAAATGCCGTCGCCCGACGCAATTACATAATTTTCAATTTCCGGTTGTTTGGAAAGCAAGTCCACCGCGTCGATAATTAGACAAACATCGGCAGCATTCTTGACCTTATCGTGCTGGTTCGTATTAAAAATTTGGACAGGCTCAATTCCCACCTGCAACACGGAATTTCGTAAATTTCTATGCTGAGGCAAAGCCCAATCCGCATAGGCTTTTTGAGTGGAAACGCCGTGTACGCCTTCCATTTCCAATACACGCCGATATATTTCATCCAAATGAAGAACCGTATTAGTTTTTCCGCCGAAAAGACCCAGCAAATTCTCAATATCATAAAAAATAGCAGTATTACACAGCATGATTTCCGCACTCCTTTAAGACCTTTGTGACTCCGTAACTTTATTTAGGAAATTATAACATGTGTCGAGAAAAAAACAATTAGATTTTGAGCAAAAATTTATAGTATTTCTGCGGATTTCATGCGATAGTATGTAATGAGGGGTGATGTTTCGTTTTCCTTCAGATATTTTCGCGCGGATTCAGTGATATCATATGTTCCCTTGCTTATTTTCTCGAACCATCCGAAATAATTTGCACGCAAGATGTTGTTTGTGTCTTTTTCGCAACCGTATGAAACCAAGGTTTTTGCAGAGCTTTCGCCTTTGGCTTCTATCAGAGATGCTATTTTAATACAGCGTTCCCGGTAGGCTGTGTTTATTTTTTCTTTTGTAATCCCTCCCGTTGTATCGGCTGTGCGTCCGAAAATCTCTTTTTTAATTGATGCAGATTTTTTATTTGCACGTATTTTTTCGCCGGGGAAAATTAGAATTTCCGCATTCTTAAGGGGGCTATCCATTGCAACCGTGATTAAACCGATGTCGAGTTTTTTTAATAATTTTTGTAGCGAACGAAAATTAGAATCACGCGCATTTTTGGGGCGCGGAATGGCAACAAAAACACCGGTTGCGGCGGTTTGGCGTTCCATCGCTTGATAAATTAATGTGATGTTTGCAGAAAGCTTCATCTCTACAACCCAAAGCGTTTCGCCCTGCACAGCGGCAATATCGCAGCCCTTGACCTCCCCGCGCACGATAAATCCTTGCGATATTAGAAGATTTTTTATAGGCTCGTACATATCGGATTCTTTGTGTTTCATATATAAACCACGTCCTTAGTGGGGTCAATTATATCAAATTTTCGCTGTTTATGCGACTTAGGTGCCCAAAGGCTTACCTTGTCGTCCCGGAACCGGCAAAGAAGCCTTTTATTGTTGGAATTCATCCCCGTAAGGATTACCACAGAACACAATTCTCAAGCATCTCAATCATACTCTGCGGGCAGTAGCGAATCATGCTTTCTATGAAGATAGCGTAGCCCTTTGTGGGGTCTTGTACAAAAACGTGGGTTACCGCGCCGATTTTTCTGCCGTTTTGTATGATTGGGCTTCCGCTCATACCTTGTACAATGCCGCCTGTAATGCGTAGAAGTTCAGGGTCGGTTATGCGAATTACTATGCCTTTTGTTTCGTCGGCGGCGTTTTGATTTACGCTTTCTATTGAAATTTCGTATTCTTTTACTTCGGTGCCGGAGACGTTTGTTAAAATTTTTGCGGGGCCTTCAGTAATTTGTGTGCGGCGAGCTATTGGATAGCGCGGCAAAGCGCGGAAGTCCGTACTTACGTGCGACTCGAGTCTGCCGAAAATTCCACTTTCGCAGTTTGTTGAAATTGTTCCCATAGAAATATTTGTGTCTACTGTACCTTCAAGTTCTCCGGGGTTTCCGCGTGCACCACGATTCACGGAAGTAACGGTGGACGGCATGATTGTGCCGCTTCTCACGGAAAGAAGCATTTTTGTGTCCACGTCGAGAATGCCATGCCCGAGCGCGCCAAACTCTCCCGTTGTGGGATTGTAAAACGTAAGTGTTCCTATGCCCTTTGTTGAATCGCGTACCCACGCACCAATTTTTCGTGTGTTGTCAGCGGCAGCGGTCTGTGGTGTTATTGTAATTTCAATTTCTTTTTCGTCACGACGTACTAAAAAAACTATATCGCCGTGGCCTTTCGCTACATAATCGCTAAGTTCTTCTTTATTATTAATTTCCGTTCCGTTCGCTTTTAGGATTAAATCGCCGCCGCGAAGAAGATTATCCGAAGGTCGATGAGCTTCGCCGTTTTCGCCGAAGACCGAACCCGTTCCAAGTACCATAACGCCGTCTGTGTTTATGCGAACGCCAATTGCGTGTCCCAGCGGAATTATTTCCACTTCGGGTACAACGTCCAGAGTGACTCGCTTGAACGGCAAACCAAACGCGCCGATTGTCATTTCCGCCGTACCTTGACTGCTTGTTTGAATCATAAGCGGTCTGCCCAGTCGCACGGTAGAAATTTCCGAAAGCGGCGTGTCATTTACTTTTGATACGGCGGCGGTTTCATGAAAGGTTGCGGATAACGGTAAGCCTATGCTTAATCTGTGCGTGGTAAATTCCGTCAGGCGTATTTCACCCGGAAAACGCAAAAGATATGTGAAACTTCCCACCGCGTATCCGATAAGCGCACATAAAAAAAAGACAGCAATGATTTTAAGTTTGCGATGCATTTTATCGCCCCCATTTTATAATCATTGCTATCTTTGCCTTATTTGGTTTTAACTATACTCCGTAAGCCTTTCCACTTTCAAATAAATCGTAAACCTTTTCCGTTAAAACCAATGCTTCCGTGGATTGCTCGAATGTCAGCTCGAAATAGGAATTTCCCGGATAATTTGTGTCGTAGTAATAATCCGAAAGTTTGGATAAAACGGTAACATCTCTGTCGGGTAAGGGCTTCATTCCAAGCTGAATACATCGTTCGTACAATCGGCGCGGTTTATGAAGCGACATCAATCTAAAATCGCTTGCGTCGCCTTTTTTTTCTATAAATGACTTCAAGCATTTTTCAACGGATTGTTCGCAAAATCTTCCTGCGGCATTGAAATCGTCAACGTCATGCATTAGTCTTGCACGTTCCAAATCTTTTTTCGCGATGTACAAAAAACTGCCTACCTCCGCCATAATAACACTCCTTCTCTTTTTATTGATGATGAAACGTGCAATGGATGGTCGTCTGAATGAAAAACATCCGAGTCTACATATGTGAATTGAACATCTTCTTCGCAGTGCGACACGACTTCGTTTAACGCGGCTCGGTTAACTTCGCAATTTTCGCCGTGAATAACCGCGATATCCACGTCGCTGAAAATAGTCGCTTCGCCCCGTGCATAACTTCCGAAAATATAAACTTCCATGACAGCATCATCTTTGCTTGCGACAGCAATTATTTCGTCTACAACTTCAAGTTTTTGCATGAAGTATCACCCTTTTTTATTTGCACGTTGCCGCATATTTGAATCCAGGATTTTTTTACGGATTCGTAAATTTTCCGGTGTAACTTCAACGAGTTCATCTTCTGTAATAAATTCCAAACATTGTTCAAGCGAAAAAATTTCTGCCGGAACAAGGCGAAGTGCTTCGTCTTTGCCTGCGGCGCGGACGTTTAATAATTTTTTCTGTTTGCAGATATTTACTTCCATATCGCCGCTTCGGGCGTTGCGCCCGACCACCATGCCCGTGTAAACCTGCGTTCCCGGCACCACGAAAAGACTTCCGCGTTCTTGGGCGTTGTACATACCGTATGGGACGGCTTTGCCTGTTTCAAAAGAAATTAGCGACCCTTGCGGACGCTCGGGGATATCACCTTTGTAAAGCGCGTAGCCGTCGAAGAGGGTGTTTATTATGCCGTTGCCTTTTGTATCGGTAAGAAATTCTGACCGATAGCCAATTAAACCACGCGCGGGAATTGAAAAATCAATGCGCGTGTATCCACCTTTCGAGCCTGCCATTTGTAACATTTCTCCGCGCCGGCTTCCTAGTTTTTGTATTACCGTACCCGAAAATTCTTCGGGAACATCTATTGTTACGGCTTCCATCGGTTCGTGACGTTCACCGTTTATTTCCTTGTACAGAACCGTCGGCTTCGATACTTGAAATTCATATCCTTCGCGCCGCATTGTTTCGATTAAAATGGAAAGATGCAACTCGCCGCGCCCAGATATTTTGAATACTTCGGTGGTGTCGGTGTCTTCCACGCGCAATGAAACATCCGTGTTCAATTCGCGGTACAAACGCTCGCGAATTTGACGCGATGTTAAATATTTTCCTTCTTTGCCCGCAAACGGGCTGTCGTTTACCATGAAATTCATGGAAAGCGTAGGCTCGGAAATTTTACTGAAAGGCAAGGGAGTTGGGTCGTCGGGGCTTGTTAAAGTGTCGCCGATTTTTATTTCGGGAATACCCGCGATTGCGATTATCGAACCTACAGACGCTTCTTTTACTTCCTCGCGCTCCAAGCCGGAGAATACATATAGCTTTGAGATTTTTACATTTTTTTGCGAGCCCGGCTCGTGGATGTTTACGATGGCGAGAGTGTCGCCCGTGCGTGCTGTGCCGTTTACAACGCGCCCTACGCCTATTCTGCCGAGGTAATTACTGTAATCTATGTTGTAGATTAATGCTTGTGTGTTGGCGGATGGGTCGCCCGTTGGCGCGGGAATGAATTCTATTAATGCTTCAAAAAGAGGCTGCATTCCTCTGCCTTCGTCGGTCGGCTCTTTTGAAGCCCATCCTTTTTTCGCACTAGCGTAAATGAACGGGGAATCCAATTGCGATTCCGACGCTTCAAGTTCCATGAAAAGTTCAAGTACTTCGTCAATAACTTCGCTTGGGCGCGCTTCGGGGCGGTCTACTTTGTTTACGCAACATACGATCGGCAAGTTTAAATCAAGCGCGTTTTTTAAAACGAATTTTGTTTGTGGCATCGGCCCTTCAAACGCGTCTATTACCAAAACAACACCGTCCACCATTTTTAATACGCGCTCGACTTCTCCGCCGAAATCCGCATGACCGGGGGTGTCCACTATGTTTATTTTCGTGCCGTTAAACTGCACAGATGTATTTTTCGCAAGAATTGTAATGCCGCGCTCGCGCTCCAAATCTCCAGAGTCCATTACGCGCTCCGCAACCTGTTGGTTTTCGCGGAATGCTCCGCTTTG
>Ga0136643_10018189_pt1 | contig 10591 bp, 3 predicted proteins | sample TergutLab28metaG_FD_96883 | JGI IMG/M metagenome (GOLD analysis project Ga0136643, IMG submission 96883) | Labiotermes labralis P1 segment gut microbial communities from Petit-Saut dam, French Guiana - Lab288 P1 (version 3) (version 3) | ecosystem: Host-associated > Arthropoda: Insects >... | reverse complement strand
TACTCCATTCCCCCCCCCCCCCCCATTTTTTTTAAATTGCGTAAGTCTGAATTTACGTAACTTGAAATTGCGTGCGTCGGGGAATGTCTGTATGTGGTGCTATCAACATTGCTCAAGTTTCGTCAGAACTTCCGCCGTGTCTCTTAGCCGGAGATCTCTGATGTTTCAAAATGAAACTACTGTACAATTGACCACCGTGAATTTTGAGACAACAGACGCCTTTGAAACATCGGTAAATATTTGCCAATAAACACGGGGCTACCCTCTACCGTTCTAGAACCTAGAATCTCGCAAAACTATATAAAGGCCGGAGGACTGTGCCATTATTATTCAGGTGACAGACAGTCTTGTCATGTCTGGACAAGCAAATTTTGTGTTCCACTACAGAGTAGCACAAACGACATGCACATACCAGTACTTTGTTACCACTACCGATAAAACCATGCTTCAATAAATGCTGCCTTTTATTGTAATGCGATAATTCGGGAAAAATAAAAAAACAAAATTCCTGACCATATCTTCTGAGTACTACAGGTAACTCTGCTCCTTTACCTATTTATCAGTATTATTCAATCTTTATTTACTTAGCAACTCTCTGATATGGTAAAAATTATCTAACACTGTGATGAATGAAAAATTATTGAGCTTTAGCTTGGAATGGATGTGCGAGTTGCTCGTCATCTGTTTAAGGCACCCCTCCGGCAATTGCCTGGAGGGACTGAAAAATACTACACAATCATCCATCAGGATCCTTCATTTGAGATGTAATTTGAACCATGGAGCTCACGAAACCGAAGCAGGAATGTTAGCTGCTGAATAGCAATGCTCGTTCCCACGTAGGTCTAATATCTAATTACATACTGCAGGAGTTTACTTTCAAACTAGGTCCAACGGTTTTGTACCCCTTACGTAAATTCCTACAGCAAATGCTGCTCAGAACTGCCGTGATTTTGTGGTCTGCGTAAGGTTTATTCGGTGACAATCATACACCAGCTATCCCCACCTTAGTGATGTACACGGTGGTTTGCAGCATGAAGCAACTTTGATAACCCAGAGTGCGTGGTTAGTAAATTGGAAGATCAGGGTATTCGAAATTTTTCATAATGAATTATTCAATACGTCACGGACTACCTGACGACAATCAACGCCCAATACTAACATTAAGGGAACGGTGGCAAACTTCTATCAGATTACACGCCGTCACATCCCAGACGACAGTATTGTACACAGTTAACTGCCATACTAGTCTAACGACACGAACCGTATGACGTCTGGTTTAGTTTGGGTATCGAAGATCCGCAACTTTGTGCGAATAATTCTGAACAGTCACTATATATATCGAAATGGCTACACAAGACTTAAAATACCAGTATTTATCACTGTTTTTCCGTCTTCCTGTACAATCAGTAAAGTTAAAACAATAATTTTACCTGCTGTCCTGATTGAACGTAACACTTGAGAGGAGAGCGTGGATAAGAGAAATTCCATAAGTTTCACTCTTCGCCAAACATTAGTAGGGTGACATAATCGTGTTTACTGCGTCACTCTTCGCCAAACATTAGTAGGGTGACATAATCGTGTTCACCGTGTCGCCCCACACTTAAGAAATATTTTAGCACCAACCTACCACATTTCCTGCCAGAAATCAAAGAGATTTGCGAAAAAGAGATCTGCGAAATTACGACGTCTAAAATCTTTTTTTTTAAATGCAGAGGTTAGGAGCAGCTACAAGATATTAATTACAGGAATAGCCGATATTTTCCAAGTATAACGTCAGAGATTCACAGCGTCACGATTTTAGTAGAACAATGCATCATACTAAATTTGTAGCATCCTCATTTTCTTCTTCATATCAAGTTTCACAAATCTAGCTTCAACGGTTTCTTGGACGTAGCAGCCTCAACGAACCTTAGCACTGCTAACTTGCTGCTGTGTTATAACCTACCAACATAAATATCTGAAGCTGCTTATGCTGTACAGGTCTGCCACGACAAAAAATATTACTACACTCTAAATTAGCTGGCTTAGTGTCGCTCCATTTCACAAATTCGTGCGACCACCATTATTAGTAGCACTGACGGCAGGAAATTTGGAATTTCAAAGGCCAGGCACCGAGAAAACTGGTCAAGCAGTCAAGCTTCTGGTTTGCAATCGGAAGATGGCCGTTTCGAATCTCTGCCGGCACACCATACAAACTGGGGGGTTTCCTCCTTTTCCCATTTCCTGCAGGTAAATTTCGGGATATTACTTGAACTTAGCTCAGTCGGTATAGCGACTGACTATGGGCTGGACGGTCCGGGATCGAATCCCGGTGGGGACGAGATTTTTCCGCCCGTCCATACCGGCCCTGGGGCCCACCCAGCCTCCTGTGAAGTGGGTACCGGGTCTTTCCCGGGGGTAAAGTGCGGCCGGGGCGTGCTGCTGACCACTCACCCGCTTCTAGTGCCGCGGACATGGAAGAGTAGAGCTATAACTGTACCCACCCTCTGGGCCACATCGGGCCTGTAACGGGATCACTGTACCTTTACCCTTTACCTGGACTTAGGTAACATTCGCTTCCTTCGACATTCAATTCATTATTTTAACTAAGTCACAATCTTCCGACACGCTACGGTTTAAGTTACTGACAGACTTGTATAACAAATAAAAGGCAAATGAAATGAATACGTGGTGACCAATCACGTCATGATGTTCGTAACAGGACAGGAAGGCAGACACGTGGACAATATGACATTGCACGCCATTCTTTCCTTATACAACAAAGAAAATCGGCTACAAACATTGTTTTTTATTTTTCGTCGTACTTAAATGCACTGTATCTTGACTTCGTTAGGTCAGTTACTTTGAATATCTCATCATCATCATCATCATCATATATCTTTCATGGAGCTGGACCAATTGTTTTCCCGTTCCGGTCTCACGTATCCAGAAGTCTCTTCAAAGGTCTACCATGACGCCTTCTGCCAGGTGGGGAGTAGTATTTCATTTCCCTGGGTAATCTATTTAGTGGTATTCTATTTACATGTTGTATCCAGTTTCTCTTGTATTCCAGTAATTTGTCCAAAATTGGTGTTACTTTTAACTCCTTTGCAATTTGTTTATTTGTTTTGTAATCTGTCCATGTTTATTCTGCTGTTCTTCTCATGTATTTCATCTCTGCTGCTGTTATTCTTCTGGCGTCACTTGCTTTAATAGTCCAAGTTTCGCTGCCATATAACAAGACTGGGAGGGCCAGTGTATTGTGTAGTTTTATTCTTGTTTTCTTAAGGGTTTTTTTTGTGGTCTAAACACATTATTTAAAATAAATGTAATTTTCAAAAAGTTATTTAATTTGTTATCAATGTCCAATTCTCCTTCATAAGATATCATATTTCCTAAATAGTTTTAATATCTTATGTGCGTTATGTGTGAGTGCGCTAGTAACGTTAACGGCCAGTTAACTTTTTAACTCTCAGTGGTAACTGTAGGCACCAAACACATTGATATTAAAAGCCCACACTTTACCTCACCGTTTGTTACGTCTGGCCCTCACAGCAAACAGAGATTGTTTCCCCAAACAGATTTAATCTTTATACGGAATAGGATTGTTTTGCCTGTGATGCAGGAACTCATCTTAATAGGTCTATGTCACTGATATGAATATCAGACAGTTAAGTTTATTAGGTTCACAGAATTAGGCTTGTTTGAGCTCTGAGGTCTTGTTTGTCCCTTCTCTGTCTCTCAGTCGCTGTCTCATTAATTAATTAAACTGTCCCCACCTCTCTGGCTATGACGTAACCATTCACCCAAACACGCAAGACCGCTCATCTCATTGCTGATAGCTGCTAATTTAGTGCGTTCGCCTTTCTACGCAATCTCAGCCCAACATCATGAAACGTTCTAATAGGAAAAACAGTCCCATGATCATCTACCGCGTTTGCAATTAATTAATTCTCAGGATATGTCCCACGTCTCGTGTTGAATATATAAGACACCACGGTTTCCGTCTTCAGGCTACAAATGGGGTCAGAACCTATTCAGGTGGTCCTGGCAGGTAAAGCTACGCTAGAGGAGAGTAGCTTCGCCCATCGGGCCCAGCCGAGTAGGTTTGGACCGTAATTTAACCTGAGCACAATGACAATTCCTGTGCCCCAAAAGTATTGTTTTAGCTAAGTTTTTATCACAGAGCCAAGGACAAAATTAGTTTCTCTTCTTGTTTGATTAAAATTTTAACGTCACTCGTGACAGACCTGGGAAAGACAAAAAATGAGTAAAGTGTGAGGTAACCAAAAAAAAATGTTGTTCATGAATCTGGTTAAAAAAAGCATCAATTGAAAGAATTTTGAGCTAGTGGCACAGGTGGGTTAAAGCGAGTTGTCTTGCGAAAGATTATAGTCATTTTGATAAGTATACCAAACTACACGGCGTCATATCCCCGAAAACAATATTGATAGTTACCTCCGTGAAAGCCCACATTTTCACTTCTGTTGCTTTAGCCAGGGGTACAGTCTTACCATTCAGGAAGTACAGCGTTCGTCCACATGTTAAGTGCGGGCTAGCATAACTCACTGACCCGTAAAAAAATTTCGATTTTGAAAATGTGTTGAAAGTGGACCACTTGCTTTTCGTGATAGGGAAGTCGCATTCAGCTATAGAGACAAGCATTCCTGGAATTCTTCGGTACGCGATTCTTGCGCCGGTGACTACGAGGAATGCCGCCTAATGGGGTGTGACGACGTGAAGTCTGGTAGCATACGGTCCGCGCACATCTCTCCCAATTCAATAACCTAACCTTGCAGCTACAGAAGTTCAGGGCGACGCTTTCACATGCAGTCTGCGGGTATGTCTTGCTACCCACTCAACAGCCTAGCCTATCCAAGACTTTCCACTGACAGTGTCGTTAATTTCCGGGTTTGCGCATCATCTCGCACGATTGCAATGCTCTAATTTCCTGCGATCTTGTCTGAAATGTTTCCTAGTGTACATCTTACCACTCTTTCTACTCTTCAGTCTCTACTTAAATTTTATAGCAGAACTTGCCCATTATGTAACAACTTAATTGGCCGTACTTTTGCCACGGATCGTCGGGGTGCTGAAAAAAAAATTATTATTATTATTACTCGTATTATTACGAGGTTGAGTCAAGTGAAAACCTTAAATATAACTATATAAATATATTATAACTCTTAAGGTTTTCATTTGACTCTCCCTCGTATAATACCAAAAGTCAGAAAAATTTTTAAGTTCACAGTATATACCGGGTGTCGCAAAAGTCACTTGACACTAGATATTTGACAGGGTGCCTCTAGTGTCAAGTGACTTCTGGGCCTTCCAGTACTTCCAAGTACCACTCAACTATTTTGAAAAGAGTGGTTCAGTGGGACGGTTTGGATGCAGCCTGTTCTTACAGTTTTGATGTGTCCTCATTCACTGTACAGCATCCAACGAAAAACAGCTGACCTCTGGCTTTCAGTACTTCTCGGTGGCACTCTTCGGTTTCCATATCCTGTGTCTGCAGACAGCTGTTTGCTCTAAGGACACGCAGTCGGTGGATATGAAAATAAGCGACCAAGATAACCGTGACTGTACATACCTACTAGCAAATTTGTGATACAATTTTAGCAACATTCCTGACCACAAATTCTATGGATTCCTCGCGATGTGTAATTTATTATGTTAATGTATCACAAACGGCTTCGGTGGTCTAGAGGTAGCGTGCTGGCCTTTGGTACCCAAGTTCGCGGGCTCAAACCCGGCCGAAGCCGTCGGATTTTTAGGGCGAAAAAATCCTCAGCACGCCTCCCTTCGGAGGTGAAGTAAAGCCGTCGGTCCCATGTCGTAGATTTGCGGCATGTAAAAGATCCCTAAATTTACGTGGAAGTCGGAATTTAGGCAAACTTACTACCGGACATCTTTCCCGCCCATAGTTCCACCTTTCGCTACTAGGATCTCTAGCACGTGGCACGTGGTGGCGAAAGTGGGAATCTCTAAAGACGGGGAAAAGCAATGGCAAACTATCCCCAAGAACTTGCCTAGGATGCAGTGTGCCACATCGGTTCCATAACCGGCCTCTGGGCTGAATACTAATGAATGAATGTATCGTAAAAGTCAAGAAAATATATATGAGTTTTACTTCTGCAAAACCCTACGAAGTTTCGAAACTTACAAGGTCAGTTTCAAAGGATTAACATCGCAAACAGTGAAACTTATGTCAAAAGTGCTTTAACGCACTTTTGCTGTAGTAGAAGTCTTCTGATGTTAGTAGCCAGCGAACTAAGCCAAGAGCTTGTGACGTCATAGACTACTGTGTTCACATGTCATGGAAGCCACCAACGGTTTCAGTACAGTACAGGCAGCGTGACAAACGACTTGTTTATATACAGGAAATGTGCAATCGTTTTCCCCAGTGCAAGCTTCAACTAGTTACAAACACACACCACCGGCCGGGCTGAAAATTCGCGAAGTACGCGGCGGGACTGCAAGCCAGAAAGAGAAAAACACTGCTTCAGCGTGTCTGGAAACATCTTGGTGAGAATATTCGGATGGCGAGATGAAAGTAAAACCGAGGAGAGAGAAAACTGCACAATGAAGTTAATAATTTGTTAAACTGCTAAATATACTGGACACTGACCACCCGTCTTGTTTTCCTTAAACACGAATCTTAAATAACCCGCCAACGTCCTCAAGAGAAAATCTGAAACCGACCCTGGTTGAGTCGGTTAGACGGGGCTAAACTATGATTCCGGAAACAGGGCCAGATTCCGAAATGCTGTGTAGCTCTAAACAAGACGAGATGAACGAGTGTCGAACTGTGTTTATTGACTAACACACCTTCAGAAGCAGCTTAGTAGTGTGTACAAATGGGACTCTTCCGTTGGACACAACGTTATTGCTGTATGGCACAGTACCTGTTGCAAAGGCAACGAGGTTTGGCATCCTTCCTCACACTATCATCAGATATAGCTACAAGTACACAGATCTATACCATAACCGTTCGATCTCACACTATCATGCGTAAGGATAATGCAACAAAGTAAGACCCGCCATACAAAATTTTTTCACTAAAAATATCAAAATAAATATAAAATTGTGATTATAAATTTTAATCCAACCCGTCGCTGTTGTGACCGCTATGGGATACACAGAATCCCCTTAAGACACGGGTGTCCAACACGCGGCCCGCCATGTTGTGTTGTGCGTCTCACGGCCATGTTTGTCAATCGCACGTGTAATGTCAAAACCGCACAATAAATGAGGAGTTTAGGGGTACTACTTATTTTGGTTTTTACACGTGCAAGACGCAAACGGCTGTGGCCCTCTGCCAAGAAAGGACTAGACATACCTGCCTTAACGTCTTGACGGATAGAAACTTGTATAAAATGTGTTAGGCTGAGGATAGAACTAAAAATATAGCGACAGTTTCATGCGTCTTGCCTATTCGCGTGTGGTGTTTGACGTTACCCCGCCATGGGAACTGATGTAATTCTGCTGTGCCCTGAAAGCGAAGTGGAAATACCGAAGTTCATACTGGGGAAGTGTGCTAAGGGACTGGTGTGCCTCCTTTGCTATCAGCACTTGTAACGTGTTGAAACAAGCGGAAAGTGGGCCGTCCGGCACGAAGCGGAACAATGTTCCGCACTAGAAATTTGAGGTTCTTTATTTGTTGCTGGGTTGCACGAGTGAATTTCTTGGTTGTAGGTTCCACTCTATAAAATACTAATAATTTGTGCGCGTACTCATGTTATTACGGGAATCAAATGTAGAAGGAGAGAATGAGCCGCGCTTGTATCGTGTGGTGGCGACAGGAGACATGAATACAAAACGTTGGTCAGGAAACTTGAGATGAAGAGACACTTTGGGAGATCTAGGTGTATAAAAAAGCGTGTGAGGGTGCAGAGTAGATTTATCTGACATGCGTCAGGTTAGGGTTTGTTGAGAGGCTGCTGTCAACACTGTAATGAGCCTCGTCAATACGGACTACTCCCAGTATTACGAGTTTAAATACACTGGCAAGCCTGAAAAGTAGCACTGCTCAATCATGCCTGTTAAAAATAAGCTGCACTCACGTGGAACGAGGAAAAATTCATCGGGTCTATACTAACAAGGACTGGACCAGGGCAGGAGAAAGTTTACGAGCAGCTCTCTCCGAAAGATCTGCTATAGGAATATACAACTCCAATATGGAATACATTCAACACGATGACATTCCGAAACTGCAGACTTGGGTGCTGCTAACATCAGTTTTAATTGAGTTATTGCTATTTAGGTTATTTAATTACGCTCTTTCAAGATAAAAAATAGGTAAACAGTAAATTATATTGGAATTTAAAGATGATCATAACAAGATAGTCAAGATATAGAAAATATTTTGTCTATTCAAATGTACTACCTCAGCAGCCGTCACTATAGAAAATTGTAAGTTGAGGTGTGGAAATGATAAGATGGAAAATATTGACCTTTGCAGCCAAATAATGGAGTCGAAGGAATCTTTGTTTAGGCTTATCTTTCCTCAAGATAATTTATGCATGAAAGGGTCAGGGAGCTGAGTTGATACCTTCCGAGTTTCTGCACCAAGCGTCTCTAAATTTACATACAGTAATAATAAAAGTTTGGGTTATTATTTTTTCGTATGCTCCGTACATTGCCCACTAACTCCAAGGATTAGCCCGACTTGAGAACTGGCAGTCGCATACCTGGCCATGGGACCCCCCCCCCCACACACACACACTTTTACAGAACTGGAAATTAATTGCTCTGTTAACAATAACTCCCTACTGGAATTTATCCAGATTCTAATAAACCCAACCCAAAACTTCACACGCAATTTCTTCGTGACTCCTTTTGGCACGAGCCTATCCCCCGAAAGGGTTCACCATTACGGGTTTGCAGATTAGAATATTGTAGTATATAGTTGTTATCCCTATGTGGAGCCATACGCTCCACCTGCACATCTTCCCTGATGACATACTAACGAACACAAACAATGAAACTTCTCATTATCTAATCATCTCCATAAACTTGTTACTTCCCCCAGATTGAGTCAGAATATTCCCTACAGAAACCTTCTCTTAAACGACCGGAATCAATTTTCTTCCGTTACGGAGTAAAGTAAAGTTTCACACAAAAATAAACACAGAAGCCGAACTTTAGTGCTGTGTTACATAACCGTTACATAAAAAAGGATGTAACAATAAGTGAAAAATCTTATCTTCTCTAATTTTCCTTTATTATCCTCATATTCTGGGGAGCGCTGTGGCACAGTGGTTAAGATGCTGTGCTACAAATCGGAAGGTCACTGGCTCGATTCCAGGTGGTGTCATTGGAATTTTTCATTGACATAAAATCCTTCCGATCGCACTATGGCCCTGGGGTCGAATCAGCCTCTAACAGAAATGAGTACCAGGAGCATTTCCTGGGGGTAAAGGCGGCCGGTGCGTAATGCTGACAACCTTACCACCATCCTGTGCCGTTGTCATGAAATCTGAGAACCTTAACTTCCTGGAACCCTCTGGGCCACTCCAGGCCTGTAACGGGACTGCTTTATATTTATTTATCCTCATATTCTACCAAGTTCGGCCTTCCACCTGTGCAGTTTGAATGGCGCAGTCAATGAGAAAGCAAGAGAAATCTAAAGTACTGTTCCTGACGGCCCAATGCTTCTGTAAATTTTCATGTCTACGCTATATTTCTACTGAGATTTGGGAGATACAGGACATGATCAGATACAAATCTGCATCAAAACTGCATCTCAGTGACACAGCGACGATTTTTATAGAAATGGATTTCCCAGTCTCATGACCATCTTCATACACTGCCAATTGCCTCTACTTTGTTTTGGTCGGTTCGTAATGAAGGCTACGTTTAACTGTAATAGTTCTGTGGCCCTTTCTTAATTTTACAGAGCCGCTTCATTGGTGGCAACAGACAGATTCTCTGCTACCAAATTTTTCGGGATTGTAGAAGTTTCCATATGTACTGGTTCCTCGGGATATAGAAAATTATAATCAGGGTTCCTCCATGGAAAAATATTTGGTAAACATTGCTGTACCCTACACATAGTGATTTTATGTACAGAAAGAGAACACAAATGCGAAGTTTTCTTGAAGATTTCCGTCTTTTAAGGCTCTAATGAGAAATTTTAATTACTTCTTGATATAAAGGTCTACTCAACAGGTGTCGTTGCACGATAAGGGTGACAATAGGTGTCTGCCTTTTGGAACACACCAATCTAACTTGCGCAGTTTGATCAAAGTGCAAACACGTGTGCTCATAGTTTATGTTAAATAAGTGCAAATAAAGGAACTTACACACCCCCCCACCAAATATCCTGCTGCAGAGCAATTATATTCCATATTAAAGGTGCTGAATAATTTTTTTTTTAACTTTTCACCGTGCATAGTGTTTCAACTTTGCTTTTTATTTACCAACGTATGCACAAATTTCTAAAATACAATGTAAAACCTCACTTGGTTGAAACATTAAAATTACATTAAGGGCTCCGACATGTTTCGGTTTTTTCTTTAAACCATCATCAGGGAGCTACTTTTCACTCTAAAGTTACTTATATGCTGTACTGTTATGTTATATTGCGATGGCATGATGGCAGCAATTT
>Ga0136643_10018186_pt1 | contig 10592 bp, 7 predicted proteins | sample TergutLab28metaG_FD_96883 | JGI IMG/M metagenome (GOLD analysis project Ga0136643, IMG submission 96883) | Labiotermes labralis P1 segment gut microbial communities from Petit-Saut dam, French Guiana - Lab288 P1 (version 3) (version 3) | ecosystem: Host-associated > Arthropoda: Insects >... | reverse complement strand
CAAGTCAAGGAGGCAAAGTAACCATATTGTGGAATCAACAAGTACAAACTGACAGAACTATCCCCAACAACAAACCAGACATTATAATCCATTATAATGAAAAAGGAACATGCATGTTAATAGACATTGCAATCTCAGGAGACAGAAATGCGATTACAAGAGAAGCCAAAAATATTTTAAAATATAAAGACTTTACAATAGAAATATAGCGCATGTGGAATGTAAAAACAAAGGTGATACCAGTAATAATAGGGGCAACTTGGACTATTTCAAAGTCATTCAGAAAATACATGAGAAACATACCAGGAAAACATGAAGTCAAGGAACTACAGAAAACAGCCATATTGGGCACTGCACACATACTTCGGAAAGTACTAATGTAAAAGTACAATAGATTCAGCACTGAAACTAACGATATAAGCACCATGAATAGTAACAACAGAATAGCTGCCACACTGTATTCCCTAGGGACATAGCTTGTCTCAGGAATATAAGTATAAATACCCTGCATAAGGGAGATGACGATGATGATAATTTATTGCTCATATATATATATATTAGTGGGAAATATAAAATCATTTCTTACAGTTTTTTTTTAATTTGTTCATGTTATTAACATTTCATTATTGTAGGATTTCATTACATTCCCATCAGGAAGAAGACGCTTTCATTTTGAAATAAATGCATCCTAATGTACATTTTTAATGAAAATAAAGTTATTTCTTTGTATAAAAGGTGTTTGACTTTTATGACCTTTCAACCATAATGTTATGAAGGCAACACGTTGATAAATCTGCATAGGTTGGCACATGCATCAGGTTTATTACAGGTTAATTACAAATAATGTCTGATGAATGACAAAAGATGTCTGTCTTCATAGAATAATTTTTTATGTAAGTCCACAATTTATTGTCTTTTGACAGAAGCAAATATTGTACTTGGTTCTGTAAACTGACACTCTTAATGGATGTTAATATGCCAGTAGAACCTGTGGAATGTTTACAGAATTCCAGGAATAACTGTACCCTATTTTGATTGTGCCTTGATCTGCATTAAAACTTGGATGAGCATACACAACCTCATGGCAAATATTTGTGTGCTTTCAGACTAGGAAAACTAAACATATGTAGGATGAGCCAACTTCTTCGATTTATAGCACATTTACTATATCTGGCATTCTGAGAGAGCATGATGAGTTTATGCTCCAGATTTTCTTCTAGCACAGTGCATTAACAAATTGATAAATGGATTTGTTTATTGCAAAAACAATATCAGTTGTGCATTAAAGTACAAAAAAGATTTCTAAAATTCTCTCACATGGGGCAATAAGGGTTGACAGCAGTGAAATTTTACATTACACAAAGTCCAGTTTTGTTTGTACCACTGTAATATTCATCAAATACTGACACCTGCTTTATTTCCAAAAATGGAAATGGCTGGCTTTTGACATCACCATGCTGTCTTATGTCCCACCCCCAACTTAAATTTTTGAATCAGTTAACCTGTTTTCATGGAATGTGAGATAAACATTATGCCACTGGGATATATACCAAAGGCATCCATTTTAATTTCCTACAGTCAGTGGTAACACTACTACAGACAAACGAATTTGTATGGTGGGCATGAAATTAATGCTGCTTATTGTTAGTTCCTGAAATTATGTATGGTAGTAGATCCTTAAAAGTACAATGTTGTTCATATAATATTTTCTTTTTCTCAATTTAAAATGATAGTACAGACTTCAAGATATAGCAAACTTTGAGGTTATATCAATGAATGTTCTAACGTATACAGTAACTGTACCTGATAACAACGTCTTTGCAATAATAAAGCTAAATGTTAACATGTGCTGAACTATAAATCTTTGCAATAGGAGAGAATCTTTAAATTTGGCTCAGAATTCTTTGTTATTACACAGTGTAGCAGTACAAACTGTTATGTTAATATGCATATGTAACTGGTGGAAATGCATACTGCATATTGGAATGTAGACTTCCAAGATTCATTCTGTATGACTTCACATAGATAACTGGCCTTGACAATTACTTACTGTTGATGGATAGGCATGGGGAAAAGTATTTTGGTTTCTTCATTCCTCACAACGCAGCTGATACCAATACAATGGCAGGAGGACAAGTGTATCACAACAAATGACATGAACCTAACATAACCTGATCATAAACAAGTTAATAACCAACAAACTGTGCTAGTTTTCCATTATAAATCACTCCTACATGTTTTGGCCACTGTCCGTAGCCATCATCAAGGAGTATCTGTATTTAAAGACATGTATTGTAACGTAATCCCTGTACAGGCCTGAGTAAGTGAAATAACTCTATCAGAAACTGAATGTGTGACCTTCCAGCTTGTAGTGCAGTGCCTCAACCAACTGTACCACCATGTGCCCCACTTAAACACATACACAGCGTTATTATACAGCTTGTCACTAGTAACAGGTGACATGCCAATATGCCATTAAAACAACAATGCATAGTAATATACGAGGGTTATCCAGAAAATAAGTTCCGTTTGCGAATATTGCCTCTGCAGCGCTGCGGTCACGATGGCGCACATGCGTGCCGAGTTTGTTGATACTGTGGCAAGGCACGGACGGAATTTGCAGACATTCGAACAGTGTTTACGCATTGTGCTGTGTGTTTATAATGTTTAAGAAAATAGAGAATCCCGCCGCATGTGAAATGCAGTCTGTAATCTGTTTCTTGAATGCGAAGAACATGACACCGGCTGAAATTCATCGTCAACTTTGTGACGTGTATGGAGAACATGACATGAGTAGTTCAATGGTACGGAGATGGGTGCGACTGTTTAATGAAGGATGTGAAAGTGTGCATGATGATCCGCGGAGTGGCTGACTGTCTGTGGTGAACAAAGATTTGGTGCGTACAGTTGAAGTGAACATTAGAGAGAACATACGATTCACCATTACATCACTTTCCCAGCATTTTCCTCAAATTTCACGGTCACTTCTTCACAAAATTGTGTCTGAGGTCAAAGAAGCCATTACCACTTGCTTTGCATCGCAGGTGGCATCATTCTGCGATGAAGGGATACAAAAACTGGTGCAACGCTATGACAAGTGCCTCAACAATGGTGGAAACTATGTCAAAAAGTAGTGTATGGTGTGTACATCAAGTGGCAATATACATGGTTTGTAATATATTCTTGTTTTTTTCTTAATAGCCCATTGGAACTTACCTTCTGGATAACCCTCGTACTAACATTGTGTGAAAATCATAAAAGATAATTAGTAAAACCTGCTGCATCCATATGTCATGAAAGTGAAAACTTGCGATATGGAGCAGTAACGCCTATGTGTTGACACTCTGTGTGTACATCATGAACGATCACCCTGTACTCAGTACAGGGTGTCAACATTTTCCGCTCTACAAACTCAAAGAGTTTCTCACATTTCAAGATGTGTGTATGCAGGGAGTTGTACAAATTATATTGTACAACTTTAATATAATTTTGGTACAGTACTATGCAATGTTGTTTTAATGGAGTATTGGCGTTTCATCATTTACTACTGACAAGCTGTATAATAGCACTGTGTATTGAAGGACAGATACTCGCTGATTATGGCTGTATTGTGTTTACAAAGCCTTACAAACAGATTCTCAAGTATAGGTAGCCCTCAGTTTATGATGGGGGTTCTGTTCCTGGAGGAACTGTTGCAAAATAAAAACAGGTGTAAACTGAACCTCATTACATAATGTAAGTCAGTGAGTTACATTCTAGGCTCCTTTCAAAATGGACATGTGTAATGTATTGTGTATTATATTTAAAGGCTTGAAATAAATGCTATGAGTAGAAAAACAGCATTTTTATGAATATAACTCAATTAAATGTAATATAAAATAACCAAACTACATTTAATGAAATAAAAAAAAAGAAAGTTTGTGCATTTACTTTGCTTTGTTTGAAGCCCAGACTGGAAGTTTTTGTAAGCGCCACTGTAAGGTCCATGCATTGAATTTTTTTGACCATGGCATAATTCAGACATTGTACTTCTCTGGTAAAGTCCCTGGTTGAGGATCTTGCTTTTTTTTGACTTTCTAGCAACGTTTTCACTTTTGCTTGGCTGCACTGTACTTCTCTTACTCGACATTGTGGCTCATTTTAGTATTGAATCAACCTCATCCCTGACTGGCTTAGATGATAAATGGGGATAGCTCTACCCCTGAGTGGCCATGCTGTATCCTTACATGACATGCGGTATTTATAGTTGTGCATTTTTTAAAACTTTTACAGTTTCTTTTTTTGTATTTTTGGCCTGTTTATATTCAAAACTGTTGTTATTGTGAATCGCCACGAAACAAACTGTTGCAAACCAAGGGCTACCTCTACGTTTAGGAATACCATGAAGATCACAATAACACATCTCAAAGCCAACACATGACAACAACAGCCTCCCGTAACAGATCCCAACAAATCACATATTCAAGATTTGAAGTTCTCACAGTGGTGTTGTTGAACATTCAGGTCTTCTGGGATGTTACACTGTGTTGTTGCACAAGCAGTTCCTGATGTTTTGGAGGATCACTTACCTTCATGTTCAGGGTCAAGCATTCCAATAAGAATATATCACACATAATGCCATCAAATGGTTTTTGACCAGAATTTATTTGTCCTTAACAACAACACTTACCTTCTAATTAATGCTGTACTCATCACAGTAGTCTCCTTGGGACTTACACAGCGAGCTCAGTGACACCATTCAAAGCATTCTGTGATGTGCATTATTTAGAACTCTGAAATCCATCAAGGTGATATCATTAAATCTCCTTCCCTTTAACACCATCTTGAGTTCAGGAAAAAAAGAAAAGTCACACAGTGCTAAATCTGGTGAGTAGGGCTGGTGTGAAATGACAGTCAAATTGTGTGTAGACATAAATCCATGCAAAGACAAAGCAAAATGAGTGCCAGCATTATCACAATGAAGAAATCAATCTCCAGAATCCTACTTTCAGCTTGTTTTAACCACACATTTCCCACAGATGCTGTAACATGTCAGTGCAGTGATGGTGGTATACAGTACATTCTCGTGGAACAAATTCATAATGCACAACTCCAAAAATGTTTAAAAAAACACTGAGCATGCTCTTCGCATTTTGAGCAAACTTGTTTTGCCTTTTTTGGGTGTGGAGATGACTGGCTCCTCTACTGAAACAAATATTGCTTGGTTTCTGCTACGTACCTGTAAACCCACACCTCAGAATCTGTGATTATCTTCGAAGGGAATTCCCAGTCTCTTTGAAGCCTCTCTTAAACATCCTGGCATGTGCTGACATGGTTCTTTCCTGATCCTCAGTCAGCACATTGGGCACAAATTTGGCGACAGTCTGATGCATATTCAGACTGTCTTTCAAAATGCTCAAAACTGATCCAACATTAGCAATTTACAGATATTCATCTTTCTGTTTTTGAGAACAAAGTCCTTTACTTGATCCATGTTTTCACCTGTTTTGCTGGTTGACTGACATCCTGAACGTTCAACATCTTTAGCAGAGGTCACACTTGTTGGAAATGATGGTTAAGAAGTACAACAAAATAGAATAAAGCTGTAAAAGAAAATAAAATAATTCATATTCAGTCAATTAATTTTAGTACAGAAGTAAATAAATTAATTAAACAAAATGAAGTAAGAGTTACAATTAAAAAACAACAAAGAAAGAGACAAGGGCCCTGAACAGAAGTGTTAATGGACACTTGTATGATTGCTGGATAATGTAATTTGGAATGGCCTAGGCAAGGTTGTCACCGTTTGGTATCCACAAGGACAACCTGTGTATCTAAAGAGCCACTTGCTTCCATGCTGCCATGCCCCCCCCCCCACCAAAAAAAATTGAGGCAAAATTACATGTCACTTTATGTATTTCCTCACACAACTAATCACATTACAATAGCACACACAGTAGGCACTGTACTGTCAGATCCATATAAATTCCCTATGACATCAAAAGACCAACCAAACATTATACTGTAACTGTCAATTCTACACACAAAATCAAACATTACAAATAAAAAGATATTGTTTAGTCTACGCTACATATTAAAGATAGAAAATCTGACAAGTTATGATAAAATTCCATGACGGAACTGCAATTTACAAGGTTGCATACTCATCTTTTATGCTGGGGTACTGTGCCTACCACACAAAACAGTCTTCATTCTTGACTGGCTTGCAACTATTACCCATACTAAAAATATACATCAGTTGTACTGGAAATGTATAGTGGAGTACAATACATAAAATAATACACATATCACACTCTCAAGATCCAATCACTGAATACAATCTGCACACACACTGTTATCAAATTACTACCATTGCATTATGTTCTTTCACCACAAATCATTCTTGTGACACTTGTGTAGAGAAAACAGTTTCCCTTGTTCACCATCCTCACTCTTCTTCAATACAACAAACTGTAATACAGTAGCTTGTACTTGTTTTTTGTAAGCAGTATCTGTAATCAAAATAACTTAATATTCATCATACTCATAACCACCATAATAATCTTCATCTTGTCTGTGACGATTCAACATCTGTGCCAAAGACATCTCATCATTTTGTTCATGATCCACTTCAGGCTCATCATCAAATTCGTCAGCATCATCTACAACAAAAGTACAAAAATCACAATGAAATAAATTGAACAACTCCTTAAAAGTATTCATCCTTACAGTTACTCTTCCAACGACACAGCGTAATAATTCACAGGATGAACCTCAATGCTTTCTGGATTGATTATTAATGAAAAGCTGTAATGGCCATTCAGTCAGCAGTTCCAACAATTTCTTCATAGTATACTGTAAAAAGATGTGTTATTCTGTAGAAACTGCAAGAACTGAAGCTACTGACTCTGAGCAGATAATTGGTACTCAACAATTCAAACCCTGTTCAAACCGGATCACCATTACCACTGCAGCCCATCCTAAGGCAGTCCATTCCAGTTCGTATCTTCACAATCAACTTCATTACATCCTGTTAAACATGATTATGTAACCAAGATTTTTATGCACCTCATGCTGCTAATTTTTTTTACATGTCCTGCCCTCATACACTTCACTACACTAACAATATGAAGTAAGAAACACAAACTATGAAGTTCGTTACACACTACTGTCAATTTCCCCATTCTTTAATTTCTCTTACTCATAGCTTTAAATATTTTCCTCCGAATTCTATTTTCAAATGCCTTTGGATTATATTTTGTACTTCAATTAAATTAATTATTAGCTTCTCTCATATTTTTTAAAACTGCTCATTGTAATACAAAATTCTAACGATCAAAATACATTCTACAGCCCTTGTGGGCCATATGCATCATCTCTCATGCTGTGGATATGTAACTGGAGCAAGTTATGTTATGGAATAGGTCTTTTACGGAATTTATGTAGACCTGACTTCATAAAGGTCATTACTGTAAATTAATATTTAATTTTTGTCAATACCATTGTCACTGGTTGCTGTTCATATACTCATATCCAAATAACAGAGCTCTTCTATCATATGGTTATACATGTGTTAGACCCACACCATTAAGATTATGGGAGTGGCGACAAAGCATTACACATTATTGGCCCTGGCACTAAGTGGAGGTAAATGGTTAGCTGCATGGCTGTTGTTTGCTTAAGAAAGAAGCCCCTCATACTATGTCTAGAAGAGGCAGGATGAACACTGAGCCATTTTTGGCACTTCCTCCACGCTTGTAAAGTGTCTGAGACTCAGTAATGGTTACCAAGTTACTTTCTACTGCACTGAGGCAATTGAAAACGTTGTTAGGAATATAATGCACAAAGCTTCCCCTTACTGCCTGCTACCACATATTCATCCAGCCCAGTCGTTGTTCAAGGGCAATTAAAACATGGGAATACTTGTTATTTCAGGCCAGCCTTCTCCCTCACCACAGCACCACAGACTGACAACCCTTCCTGTAACTCACTTCAAACTATACATACAAGGCCCATCCACTTTCTCAATGATGGGGTCAAAATGTCTTACACAAGGAATATTCACATTTGATGAAGCACTGGCATTAATGCTTCTCCCTGATCTTGTCTTCATTTTTATTTAATGAAACAAACTGTCGGTGTGTTTATACTATAAAGATATCAAGCCATAAGCAATGATCATTCCTCTGTCCAACTCATCCAGCACCTCCAGTTTTTCTAACACAGACATCCATTTCCTTCCTTTTCATCCTTGGATTCATCAGCACATACATCAACCTTTCCAGACACTTAAAACATGAGGGGGACAATTAGTTAAAAAAATGTGAAAAGTGGAGTCAAGGTACATTCCTTACCACACATTATATAGATTATAGATAGCTACAGAGTGAAATATGTAACTACATGTGGCCTCCTGTGTATTACTTTGTGAACCTAAGCAGGCGCAAGTGCCAATGTGTGAGGAGCCTACAGTGCGATGCACCAACAACTGCCACAGTAATTCTGCCACAAATAAGTGAAACAAAATGCATTACCCCATGACTGAGGAGAGTCTGCCGTATTACTAGATTTATAATATCTTACATAGATGCATCATTCACTGTGTACGTGTATAAGAATACAGTTCTTCGATCATGACCAAAGCAGTACAAAACAGTTAAAAGGAACAAACTTGAGTTTAATATTCCTACTACATATTATGGCCAGGCTGGACAATCGTCCAGGAGAATACAAGGTATACAATGAGACTGGCAATATGGGAACTCCTATATAAATTGTGACAATACATTTATGCACAATTATACTGTAATAGGTAAGGTGACTGAAGATAATTGTCTTTTAATGTAACACTTGCATAATTTCTACTTTGTGATGATTGTCACACCTGGCCAGAAGACATAACAGGAATGTTAAACTAAAATTTGTTTTGCCTGACATACTGCCAAGTGTTGGTCTTTACTGATTATAAATCTAGGAAGTGTGTCATCCCCTTGGTGTGTGTGAAACTAGGAAAAGGTATGTAGTCAAACACAACTTAATCTTAAGATTAAGTTGTGTTTGACTACATACCTTTTCCTAGTACTGATTATAACTCAGAAAACTAAGAAAATGGACAATAACTCAGAAAACTAAGAAAATGAACATGTCCAGGAACCTAGGAATACTAAATACCAACATTTCCTTCAGTATAACCAGAGATCCTGTATTACATATTTATGAAGAGACAAACTGAAATTGGCATATGCATTTAATGAAAGAATGTGACTATTTCACTATTGCATATTGTTTGAAGTGCAAACTCACCAGTGCTCATAACTTTAACTACAAGTAAAGAGATACATTAGGTTTTCAGATTAATGAACAGTGAGGATTCACCTAGTTCAGGTTCAGGCGGTAGCTCTGTTGTTTCTGGCACTACTGGCTGAAGCTCTTCTACTGTTGTGGCACTTGCAGGAGAACCCTGGCCTGCTGCAAGCCTGTTTTTACGGGTCACGCTGTCAGTCCTAGGTATAGCTCGGATTGTCTTTGATTTTGGTATGGAAATATCCAGTCTGTCCATTGCCATATCACCTGCTCTTCTGGAGAGTACATTGAAAGAAAAAGCAATGAATGTACAGAGAATTTTAGTCCCATTCATAATTTACATCATCGCTTACTATGCCAGTCAGCAAATAAATTACAATATTTCATTAAGCAGGAAGTTATTAGAGTGCCAATATGAAATAATATCTTAATGTTATTCATGTCCCTGCATTAATAAACAAACCCATATGATAAAACCAACAAATGCACTAATGTTACAATTACACTTTAACATGCAATTAGTCACAGCTCTGACATGTTTCAGTCTACCTTGAGCATCTTCAGGGAGTCACTACATCAGTCAAGCATTTATAAAAACATAGATGGAGTATTAAATACATTAAAATTTGTGCATAAAATGTCTGTAGATTTTATAAAACCCATTTTTAACAGTGGAAAAATGCCCCATAAGAAGCGGAGGTTATAGTTTTATAGGTTTTTTACAATTGTTCATATCAGGACGATGTCAAGTTTATGTGTTGGTAGCCAAAACATGACATCCTCCTCAAAGGAACTGTTGTACAAACCAGTGAAATTAAAACCCCCACATCTTACAGAACAGTTCTCTACTCCTACAAACAAATTTTCTAACACCCGCAAACATTTTATGCACAAATTTTAACACATTTAACAATCCACCTATGTGTTTATATATGCTTTACTGATGTTCAGTAACTCCCTGAAGGTGATCTACATGGATCAAAACATGCCAGTTTTATGGCAAACTGTGTGTAAAAATATAATTTTAACATTAGTGCATTTGTTGATTTTGTTGTGTGAAATGAAAAAAATACGTTTTGCCATACAAGTAACTTCAAGAAAAGCGCATTTTATAATTTTCTGTTTTCTTGTTTCTTCAGTACATTTTTATACACCTGGTCTACTCTTTATTTAATCTAAGAGCACACTTGTAGGTCTGTAACAGAATCTTGCCACTGTGTGTGAGAATGGGGGTCCTTTATGCACCTCTACATCAATGGATATATTTTCAGGAAACGGAATGACGTCCTGCCAATAGATGTTTCACCACT
>Ga0136643_10018184_pt1 | contig 10593 bp, 11 predicted proteins | sample TergutLab28metaG_FD_96883 | JGI IMG/M metagenome (GOLD analysis project Ga0136643, IMG submission 96883) | Labiotermes labralis P1 segment gut microbial communities from Petit-Saut dam, French Guiana - Lab288 P1 (version 3) (version 3) | ecosystem: Host-associated > Arthropoda: Insects >... | reverse complement strand
GGAGGGGGGAAAAGAAAAAAAAAGAAAAGAAAAGAAAGAAGAAGAAAAGAAGGAAAAAAAAGGACATCCAGTACCTAAACATTAATTTCCTTGTCCTTTCCACAAACATATGTCCTTCACACTTCACTAACTTCTGATGCCATCTGTTGTGTCAGTGGATCTATGTTCATAAAGACCGCTAGTGTTTGAGACCAGTTATTGCTAGAAGGCTTCTAACAAATAATCAAGACACGTAAGCCACAGTCAACCATTTTTATTTTCATACTTTTACCTAGTGAGAAAATCCATGCCCAATACACTGTTCATGCCTTTAGACACAACATGAAGTGTGGGGAATACAAAGAGAAAAAGAGTGTGTAGTGACTGTGTTAACCGTTTGGCTTAAATTACAATACATCTCTTGTCTCTCTCTCTCTGTCTCACTCACACTCACACACACAATGGTTGATGTTTGATGTCAACTTTAAATGCAGTTACACTTAAGGCAGTACTCCAAAACAGTCAGCCAGTGAACAGTAAATGGAAAAGAAATAAAACAGAAGAATATGGGCAAGCACAGGTGACCATACTTATGGTACAGTTATGGCAAGAATAGGTTGTGCTTAAAAAAAAAAGTCATGTCAAAAATGTGCCAAAACCACCAAAGGAAAAATATGGTTTGATGGTGAAGACAAGATCAATGTATGCATAATTTATGAAAATTATTATACTAATAGCAAATGTCAATTGAAATACAGAATTACCAGAAAATATTTTTTCAGGTGTACCCATTTCATTTTCCCACTTAACATTCCCAATTTGTTCAGTTTTCCAAAAATGCTCACCTTACAAGAGTTTCACCATAAAGGTATACCATGTCTGTACAAGAAAGACAGTTACATCAAGAAATTATATCTCCCCTTATGGAACCCAGAGCTTCACTGCTGACTTTACAACAGCCTGGTCCTAGACACTGTTGCAGGCCAATTAACCCAACCCACGCCCTCAAATTCTAATTCTGTACAACCATTTTCAGTATTATCAACCCATCTGAGCCTAAGTGCATGCACTGCATTTCCCATAAACCTCTCCACCTATACCTTGTATAAATGTTTCACACCGGACATACATACTACTTGCCCTCTCTCGCAGCATCTGGTTGCTCCACCTACATGGAGAAAAGTACCTTGCAGCAAGTTTCTCCTGAACACCAGTATTGAATTACACGGTACCACATCCCAGATGACCCTTATCCTAATAATATTTACAGATCAGTACAAATAACAAAACCCATCTTGTGATTGTGCCCAGTCTTCTAATACTACCTCCCTCTTGGGTCCATACATTCTCCTCAGCACATGCAATCAGTTTTATTCTTCTAAGATCACTAAACAGTATCTGTCCTCCTCACAACAACACACAATGACAGCTGCTTTCTCCAGCACTGGGTGATCCAGAAATCTATATCGGGGGGAAATTTACAGGGTCCCATCACATCTTAATGTTTCATCTACCAGCACCACACAGGATAAGGTAATTCAATTAAGAAGGACTTTGTCACGTAAATCTAAGTAAGTGCACAGTTAAACAGCAAAAGCAAAATGACTCCAAGTCTTGTTGGATTTTTCAAATTACATTTATACCACATTACTTAAGTTGCAATAAAAAGGGAATTTAAGGTATGGTGGGGAGAAGAGGACAGGTTAAGTCTGTGAACTTGGGTGCCAGGAACACCAAGATTGCACAGATTAGATAAAACGTTCCAACATCAGGGAACCCGCAATAGCAGGCAAACCTCTGGTTACAGAAGTGCTAGATATACAGCCTGAGCTGTAAAATGTCTTTATTCAAGTTGCCCTAAAAACAGTGCAGTTTCCTTTGAAGCTGAATGTCAACAAGCCAAAATGTGTGACCTTGTTACATGTACAACATTCAAGTGCCTACAACTTCCTGAATACATCTAATTCAGGTACATATTCAATAGGCTTAGGACAGTATATTCCCCTCACATAAAAGCTGTTTATTGTAAAGCACAAATATACTTCAAAATTTTGCTAACATAGTTTAAATCATTCATAACTGACTACTATTTGTCAATACTTCCCTCCATCTTCCACATTATACTCACAGCAGGCATTCAAAATACATGCAATAAGGACACACACCCATTTGGGCTCCTCAGACAGAACAGATACATGCATTGCACAGGCAGAAATTATTTTTTACATTGTTACTAATGTGGCACCACACACTGATCCATGCCGAATGCAATGACATGTCAGCATTTTGTCTTAGATCCTACGTTAAGAATATTTTTCTATCTGGCATGAAATGCCAGGAAACAGGAAATAATCCAATGTTCATATCTGTGACTCCATTCACATTTTAATTCACTGACAGAAACACAAAGGAATGGATGGCCAGTCAGTTCTGTTGGTACAAAAATATGAAGAACTTTACAATTTCAAAAGCCCTAACTACAGCAACCTCCAATGACATGAAACTACCCGGGAAGAAGCAACCGGACAACTAAGAAACAAAAATTAAGTTTTAATACACTGCAGTTTATTACACCTCATACATACTTCATTACCATAACAAAATATAGTATAACACTCAAGCAGAACATATGTATCACAAACAGTAGGCAATTTATTCATGCAAATATTTTTTCTCCTTGAGCGTTTCTCAGTTGCCATTCTACATCACCTCTTGAACCAGTATCTAATTTGCACTGCAGTGATACAGATGTTTCCACCAAATTTCTGTGATTCTTGCAAGCTTTAAATCACTTTGCCCAAAGGCAAATATAATCAGAAAACTATGTGAAGAGCAAGCAGCATATACAATGGACTGTATACTGTGTACCATGCATAATTTACTCAAGAAAAAACTTCTCTTACTAAAATTCTGAAGGTAGTCTTAAAACAGTACTTGAGTGGCTTACTCGGCAATTTAATGCCTTTTCATCATCCACAACCACCTTATCACCACGATACACCCATTAAATACGTGCATAATGGAATGCTTTCATTTCATTTCATTTGATTCTTCACTTCCGGTGTACTGTTTTCCATTAAGTATTTGTACTTTTCAGTGATATTTAGAAATAAGTGTTTAAAATTCCACCAACTAAATTTTTCCCATACCTACCAACATCTACAACAATAAACCTATAGTCTGCATCTATATAAAACCACTATGAATCAAAAAAAAATTTATAACAAAGTTTGGTCTGCTGCATGGAGGTACTTAAATTACTATATTTACCATTTCTGCCTCCTATGAATTTGGAGAATTTAATTTCTTATGTTATTTTTCCTCTATTTCAGTCATTTTTATCAGGATATGGCATAACAACAGGTTGCATATTTTGCCAAAGAGCTTCACAAGTGTAGTACGAGGCTTATTCAGAAAGTAAGTACCATTTCGCTGTAAAAAAAATTAAGGTTTCGCATAAAATTTTATTGTTAAGAGATTCTACATTCTTCAAACTATTTTTCCACATATTTGCTGCCATTATTGAGGCACTTATCATAGCGGGGCACAAGTTTTTGTATACCCTCCTCACAGAATGCGGCCGCCTCTCTCATTCTTCATTGAACATCCGAACCCATTTCCTAACCATGCCATCACTCATCGCATTGTCACCATACACCAAACACTTGACAGATCTGGTGATGAATCTCACTTGGCAGCACATTCCTAACATTCAAAAAACGAATTACAGACCATATTTCACAGTTGGCGGCCCCTTCAATTGTCTTAAACATGTTTAACACATGGGAACAAACATAAACGTAACACAAACTTCATGAAATGGCGTCTGTGGCTTCTCAATTGACAGCATAAGTCACTGCACATGCGCAAAGTGACAGTCTCGAGGATGTGCGAGAGATATGCGCAGACGGTACTTACTTTCCGAATAGCCTACGTATATTACTTGTCACAATGTAGCTGTTTTCTGAACACGAGGGACTGGAACAAGTTCCTCGCATACAAAAAGTACACACATGAACAAGAGAAATAAGTGTATAATAAACATCCTTGAACATGATGTAACTGTACAGCATGCTGCACTGAATGACTTGCATTTTTATTTCAGGTCACTTGTGTAGGGACACAGTAGAAGTAACTGCATGAGAATCACCGTAAAGCTTAGGGAGAGAGGGGGTGGGGGCAAAATTTGCATCACAAAGGCTCCAAAATATGAAAAATAACTAAGTTGCTTAGTTACCTTTTCCATAAAGGGACATGGCATTCAAACATTTCTCCCTCTTCAGGGTTATAAAAAAAAACAGCAATGACCACACAGATGACAAAGGCACAAGCATACAATAATGATAAAAGACATACAAACGCTGTTGATACTACAGTACATTCACCATTTCATGCATCCATTGACAGTGTACAAAAGAAGAACTCATAGAACCAAATAACCATCAGTGGGATCCTAACTTCAACAATACTTATTTCAATAAAGTAGAATCAGGCATATTCAGAAGACACATTAACTACATTTTATACAAGTATGGGGCAAACTGAAGACATTTTCCTTTATAAGAACATAATCAATTACAAGGAAACATATGTGATGGTAAATTCTGTTGAAAGGAGGACTGCCTTTATGAAATCTAAATATTCAGAAACTCTTAGTAACCATCGTAATCCTGATAGTCATGGATGCCCAGCATGTGAACCTGATAATTCAAGCTATTATACTCACCATACTGTGCACCAACACAGGCAACAACTAAAATTAATCTTCAATTCAGAAATAATATCTTAAGAATTACGGATCTACAGCTCACCATTTGTAAGAATTAAATTCATGGCATTATTGTCTGCTTCAGCTTGTTGAACAACTGCACAAATTTCAGTCTATTCTATTTTTTTTTTTCTGAACGTAATGAGTCGAATTAATTTTGCTGAGACATGAGACTTGATGAAATTTCCAGCTGAAATTATGAAGCATGACCCAATGGATATTCGTGCAACTTTTGCCAATCCTCACACTCTTAATCATGCACCTAAACACACCGGCGCATCATTTCATCAGCAGATGATGTTGATGAGTGGCCAGAATGACAGTCACCTTCCCACATCCCTTCACCACATTTAAAACATTTGTACCATTCAAGAAATGTTAACTGTCTCATTGCCTTATCACTAAAAGCCACCTGCAACAAATGACTGTTGCCTTAACAGTGTTCACACAAATGTGCTCCTGTTAATTTTAAAAAATTGCCAATGCACATGTTCTTTCAACCGACTGCTTTTACTGTACTTTCAGCAGGAAACGGTTGCAGGAACCAGTCTACCAAGCCATGTGCCAGCATCACAATTCTGAAGGAAAGTTTCGCATGGTGTGAAATTTTTCCGCAGACATTATGAACCACAAACAATTTTGGGTGCTGGGTATTTATTGCAATGTATGTTTCCATAATTAAAAGTAAACTATTTGTTTACTATCAGCACCTTTTATGCCAGTGGAATACACTACATTAAACATACAACACGTACCTGAATTACATACTTAAGGAAACAACAGTGGCACTGCCATGTGAACCGATGATTTGTAGATTCCATTTAGTCCTTCTGAACCAGTGTACAAAAGCATGTTACTATATGGCCATTTCAAACTCGACAGATATTGACAGTAAAGGCTTACACTTATAGAAACTTGTTATCACTCATCTGTACAGTACTCATTACAGCTCCCCAATTATGTTGGTTTTTCTGCTAGTTGTTAATAAAGTTTACAACTGCAGAAAAACCCCAATGTTTGAAGTGGCTGCCCGAACATAAAAGATTTAGAACACGAAATATCAAATCGCACCAATAAATAATTCTGACTGATGGTAACAATCATGCTACTGGTAATGAAACTCTGAGACTTATAGAATCTGGGCCACTTCTTTATGAGCTGGGCCAAGGATTCTCTGGAGGTTGAAAGATACAATTCATACCACTTTATCGTGTCACATGTAAGACAAGAAAAAACATACAGTACCAAAGACAAAGCTTTAATGAATTACAAAGTAACAATTACAAACTGATAAAAACAAAACACCTGCATTATTGGGAATCTGCTCATGAACAAAACCTATTAATATCCATACATCACTGAAGGGTACAGAAATGACATGTCTTGCACACGTCATCACACAATGGGAGAATGATACAGCTGTTCAGTTAGACAAGAAACTGCCACAGTCCTTAAAATCCACCAGCACATTACCAGCCAGCCATCAACCCCTTTCATAAACCAGCTGAATCCAGTCACCCCTCCAGATCTTATCCAATGAAGACAAAATTCAACCCAACTCTTCCAAACAAAGCATTAACATTACAACAAATTAGTCAGGTAACGGAATTCACTAAATTCTAATATTATAACAATCAACAGCAGCGGTTGTTTACTGATGATGTCACACACAAAGGACAGTGAACAATGCTAACTCAATACAGAAAATGCATTTAATCACAGCCCACTGCAACTGAACAAAATGTAACTGTAATGAAAACTCTTTACCAATCACCTTCATGACCAGTGCACACATGCACATGACAATATGTCTTCAACATTTTGAGACAACTGAAATGCCATAGAACTGGAGAATGGAAATGATTTGATTATTCTCAACAGCATAACATTAAATTTGAAAATTGTGGCACAAAAAATGTATATTACCAGAGAAGCAACACTGTTCCAAGCAGTCTGTCCTGCTAAATGAAGTCTTACTCTAAAACTACTAATGCACAATAAATGCATGCACACACATGCTACCTCTCTCTCTCCCGCTCTCAGCTAAATGGCAGCAGGTCACTGCTTGAGAAAATTACACCTACAACTGTGTAATAGCAAGTATCCAACCAATGGCGAATAAACCAGTCAAACACCGACTGCTTTTGTTCTTGATCATAAAACTAGCGCCAAACATTATCGTCATCTACAAATCATACACACTGTAACAGGACCCATCCAGAAAAAGCAGTACAAAGCACATACCAGGAACATCATTTTACACCGATTTTCTTCCTGCTATGGTGTATTACACTAACGTAACATGCATACACCATTAGCCCACCCACTCAACACCATGTACTAGGCGCATGTGACGCTTCATGTTACTCTTGCGGCTTAAAACTTGTGAGCAAATAGAACAACGGGTTTCACCCAAATGAATGGCAGAGTGATACCACACTGAGTTTGCATGTTGAAATGTCTTGCCACACTGACCACAAGAAAATGGCTTGGTCCCTCCTACCACAGCTTGAGCAGTTCGCATGGCTGCAGCTGGCCATCGAGAGGAGGGCATCTGCCTACTGCAAGCAGAGCCTTCAGAGCCTCCACTGCCTACAAACAGGAGGGATGAAGATTAAGATCTACAAAACCATGAACATATGCTACATGAATATTAAGAGTAATTCATCTGTACGTATTTTAATCTCATCTACACACATATCTCTCAACTACAAAATGCAGAATATAACAACAGAAATGTACTTTTAATAACTGAAATTATTACTGACATAAATTTCATACCATTAAAACAAATTACCATATTAGGTATTTAAAGCCACTTGAGTTCACAAATCATAAATGTTCACGATCAGTTAAAATTTATACCACTGTTTTATCACAGACCATGTCCATTCGATCGTAAATACAACTTCTACATCTTGGCAAAAATGACTCCAATTATTCTTTAAGCTGTAGTGCCAGTCTTTTTAGTGTTGATGCCATGGACCATGAGGATGTGTCTACGACAGTTGCCCTTGCGACTGAAGACCATGGAGCAGACGTGACACCGGGTGGCCCCTATATGTATTGGCATGTGATGGTACAGAGAGTTACGGTGCTGGAAACACTTCCCACAGATGTCACACCTATGAACCAACGGTTTTCCCTCTTCCTTGACGGTGGTCCGAAAGTTGTATGGCTGCAGCAGTAGGGAGGATGTCTGGCCACTGGACACGCCTAAAAAACCAGGGCACAACTGTATCTTCCACACAATTTTCAATATTTACGGCACACTTCCCAAGACATCAGTCAAAACACACACAAACGAACAATACAGACTTCCATCAAAGTCTTCCCAACATACAGCAAATCCCTTCTGTACGTCAGGAATCTACTGTTGCTATACGCGAACTGCATATCACACCAACTATAGTCATCAACTACATGATCATTCACACATCAGCATCAGTTGTGCTGTGAACATTAACAGTCAGACAGTCATAAAAAAGTCCTCTTACATTCACACACGTTCAGCATGCATGCCAATGCCATGAATATGACGTAAATGTCGCTTCATGTTTCCTATACGACTAAGAACTAGTGAACAGATATGGCATGTTGTCTCGCCCATGTGCATGGCCATATGCAACTGACAGGATTTCTTGTGGCGGAAGAGCCTGCTGCAAACACCACAGCGGAATGCAGGGTTGGCCGCAACTGATGACACCCTACTGCACCAGCTGCCTACAACAGGAGGGAATAACCACACTTCAGTAGCTCCAATACATCCTACAATTATCCCACTATCATAGAAAGCCTTCCCAATTAGCACACTTCCACGTGTGATACATAAAACCTAGGAAAAGGAGGAATATACAAAAGCTAACAGGGCTGAAAGTGCTCCTACTGATGACTAGGAGAAATGTTGTGTGAGACATGTTGGTTGACTGATTCCTGGCACAAGACTTACTTGTAAATTCAATTAATGGTACAATAGTATATTATCAGAAGGGTAGAGGATGTATTGACAGTATGTAAAATTACTATGTTTCTACATACATAATGCATTTATTCATTCTTTGTTAGTACAATAATCAGCAGCATTATGAATGCTACGAGAACTTGAGGAGGGGGAAGAAAAAAACATTTGAAAATTCACAACTACAATATCTAAACAATCTTTAACAATTCCAAGTTTACTTCACAGTTAAAAGACAAAGATGAATTATAACTTGGCAGACAATAATAATTAAACCAATTACACAATTAAAACTGAGTAACTTACATTCCCTCCCACAGCTCAATCACAAAAATTGTAAGTACATTCCCAGTAAAAGTTAAATAACACATACTTATCTACACACAAAAAACACACACACAAACACAAAGTGTGCACAGATGCCCCTCACCGCACACACACGCACACACAATCTCATTCAATCTTGTACCCGAGCACAAATCCTGCCGCAGTAAAACGACCTCAAGCTAGTTTATGCAGCCCCCATTTAAATTCAGTCTGCTGCAAATCACTCTGAACATTTCCCCCAAAAATATTAAAAAACTGCCTCAGTGAATACCCACAGGTATAAGAACGATGATTTGCTCTATCAATGCCACAACACAGATGCAGCAGGGATTCCCGTCTCAGAGTGATATTCCAGGAAGCATGGCATTCTGCATAAACTCACATCGCACTCCCTGCATTTGAAGCGAGTCTGCTTGTATGAACCTCTTGCTGTGGTACGGCCCTTGAACTTGCACAGGCGACACACTTTCCCATGAGCATCAGCCTTCATGAGGAGATGAGGGATTGCACCATCTTCCTTGCCAAATCCACATTCCCACTTTTCATAGCCTATGGGAGGAATCAACATATTTATATCACTTCCTGTGACTTGTGAGGATTATAAAATAGGAACACCTATTTTAAGGATTAGAAATTTAACTGCTGTGAAGACTGACAATGATCCACAGTGATTTAACAAGTAAATTATTCTAACAAAGCTCAATTCAGACATGGGTAAAGTGACACCGTTTTTACACTTTCAGTTACTTGATACTTTTATAGTATTTTGTCAACTGTTCACGTTCAAGACCTTGTGAAGAATGTACATGGACTGACAGAACACCAGAAGACTTTTAACTTGCGTGAAACTGCCCACTCTTGCTGTCTACTGCAGACATTAGAATGAGTACAGCTCTGTTACCACTCCCCCACATGCCTCCAGTATATGCAAAGGGACGACTATAACTACTGTTAAGTCAAACGCTAAATGGAACTCCACTATACCTAGTAATCCTACAATGTGGCATTCCGCTAGGACTCTTCTTAAATTACTTTACAAAACCATCAATGCTACATTATGTTGTTTTCATTTCTATGACCAGTATTTACACCCAACAAGATCATCACCAGTTGGCACTGTGCCTCACATCCCACACAGTTCAGTGCACTGAATTACATCAATTATTGCCATAAAAGATCAAGTGTGAAGTTTTCCAATTTCATAACCATTATTGCTCAAATATTTCAGAATTATGCATAGATTAATTTCCAATTTCAACACAATTACAGCCAACACAACTACATTTTTCCATTAAGAGGATTTCTACAATGATACATAACCTACAGAACACTCAGCAGGACCACAAATGGCTCAACCCGCCACCCTGCAATGTGAATCAACCCCTGTAACTTATTATATCCCATGATCCCATTATCATATCCAACATCATTCCACCCCAGCAGTGAAAGTTTAGAAACAATATGAATGTCTTACTACCTAGGAACACCATGAGCTTATGGTTTTTGGTGGTGGGCCTTCTTCATGAGGTTCCCAGCTCCTCTCCACCGCATATGTCGGGGG